>Ga0272440_1000209_pt1 | contig 48667 bp, 24 predicted proteins | sample SSMMMBAug17_FD_192440 | JGI IMG/M metagenome (GOLD analysis project Ga0272440, IMG submission 192440) | Marine sediment archaeal communities from Little Sippewissett salt marsh, Falmouth, MA, United States - SSM-MMB-Aug17 | ecosystem: Environmental > Aquatic > Marine > Wetlands > Sediment ...
GTTGCGAGTTTTTTTATGCACAAACTGGATAATCATAACCTCTTGTTTTTGCATCAATAATTACAAAACAACTTTTCTGGTAAATCATCAAATTTTTCAGTATCTTAACCCAACTCGCAACATAACGCTGATAAAAATGAATAAGATGAATTTAAAGTGTCTTTATTTCATCTTGTTCATCATCTTCAGTGTAATCATGGTTCAGAAACGAATCCACAAATATTGAATAATGAGGATCTTATTTTCCGAGCATTCCTTACTTACTAAAAAATACTTCCTTTACCTAAAAGTGATTTAAACATGAACCCTTCTTTGATTCGCTTGAGCAATATGCTTGACTGACAATAGAAAGTCCAAGACCTGTTCCGCTCCATAAGTAAATTTTTTATTGACATATCTGATACGTAGTTTTACAAGATGATGAAATATTTCAAATGTATCGGAAAAATAAAAATTCGATAAATATCATTATTCAATATTTGTTGATTCGTTTCTGAACCATGATTACACTGAAGAAAATGAATAAGATAAATTTAAGTAGGCGATCATAAATTTTCGGGTTGAAAAAAGTTCGTGCAACTGAAAATGTTCGACCGCTTACTTAAAGTGTCTTTATTTCATCTTATTCATCTTCTTCAGTGTAATCATGGTTCAGAAACGAATCAACAATATTCACTAATGAGGAACTTATTTTCAGCGCTTAAAGACTCATAAAATAAAAAAATTGCCCGAAGGGCATTATGTTCATGTATCGGAAAAACAAAAATTCGATAGATATAACTATTCAATTTTTGTTGATTCGTTTCTGAACCATGATTACACTGAAGAAGATGAAGAAGATGAAATAAAGACACTTTTAATTCATCTTCTTCATCTTCTTCAGTGTAATCATGGTTCAAAAAACTGAATGAACATTTATTTAATAGGGAACTTATTTTCAGCGCTTAAATACTCATGAAATAAAAAAAATAGCCCGAAGAGCATTATGTTTCTACGATTACTTACTTATGTAGCACCCTTTCGGGTCCAAAAAATGCTTTTGACCATAAATATAACAACGTTCAATTAATTTGCGTTGCACTGAGAGAGATAATTATTATGTTCCCATCCATTTTAATAGTTGACGATGAACCCAGTATTGTTCAGTCGTTAAAAGGTATTTTATCAGATGAAGGTTTTGCTGTTCTGAGCGCATCAAATGGCTATGAAGCCCTTAAAATTATTGAACAGGAATCCCCTGACCTCGTGCTTCTTGATGTATGGATGCCTGGCATAGATGGCATTGAAACATTAAAGGAGATAAAAAAGAATAATCAACATATACAAGTTGTTATCATTACAGGTCATGGCACCATAGATACTGCAGTCCAGGCAACCAAACTGGGTGCATATGATTTTATCGAAAAACCGCTATCCATAGACAAAGTGACTGTCACTATCAACAATGCACTTCATTTCAGGCGCCTTGAAGAAGAGAATAAATATCTGAGAAAAAAGACCATTGAAAAACACTCCCTCACAGGATCAAGCCCTTCAATCCAAAAACTTCAGCAAAATATATTTGCCGCTGCACCAACAGATGAAGCCATCCTCATTACAGGTGAAAATGGAACAGGAAAAGAACTTGTGGCCCGAACAATTCATCAATTTAGTCGTCGGGCAGAGTTTCCCATGATTGATGTCAATTGCGCCATGATTCAAGAAGAACTCATGGATAGTGAATTATTTGGCCATGAAAAAGGCGCTTTTTCTGGGGCAACAGCCAAAAAAATTGGAAAATTTGAACTGGCCAATCAAGGCACTCTTTTCTTTGATGAAATTGCTGATATGAGCATCAAAAACCAAGGGAAATTATTGCGCTTTCTTGAAGAAAAAAAGTTTCAACGTGTTGGTGGGGGAAGGGACATTGTTGTAGATGTTCGAGTTATTGCCAGTACGAATAAAAATCTAGAAATTGAAATAAAAAACGAACGTTTTAGAGAAGACCTTTTTTTCAGGCTGAACGTCGTACCGGTTGAAGTCCCTCCAGTAAGGGAACGTTTGAATGATATTCCTCTGCTTGTCAATACATTCTTATCTGATCTGGCAAAAAAGAATAAAACAGCTCCCAAAGTTGTCTCACAGGAGGTGCTTGATTTATTCAAAGTTTATTCATGGCCAGGAAATGTGCGTGAAATGAAAAACTTGTTGGGACGTCTGGTAATTACTGTTCAAAAAGACACCATTGAAACTTCAGATATTCCCGCGCCCTACAATCCCTATCTTTTTGTAGATACAGAATCTGTTGATTCTTTATTTTCACTCAATACCTATTCAGAAGCTCAAAAAGCCTTTGAAAAAACATTTGTTTTGAAAAAATTGAATGAATATAATCAATCTATTGAAAAAACAGCCAGTGCAATTCATATGGATGTTGCGCATATTCAAAAAATTCTTGACAATAATTCATAAAAAAAATAATTGTTTGTATTGTTGTTCTAATGATTTAGTGATATGTTGTATCTATGAAATCAAAAAGAAAAAAAGGACTGGCCTTTCTCTTTTTTTGGCCTGCATTTGCAGTTATGATTTGGATGATCGACAGTCATGTAATGCCCATGTCCACCGGTCTTATCTGCATGTTTTTTTGTTTATCAGGTTGCTTTCAATCTTTTTGTTTTTTGAATGTAAAAAATCAACCCCAAGACATTGATGCCATATCAGACAAAAAGGTCTGTTATGAATTCCTGATCAAAGATACTGAAGATTCCATTTTGTTTTTGAATACAGCAGGAGAAATCCTGCTGATCAACACAAAAGGAGCCAGTTATGTAGGGACAACTCCTGAGGCTCTTATTGGAAAAAATGCGTTTGATATCCTCCCTGAAAAAGTTCGGAATTTTCGTTTTAAGAAATTTCAATATGTACTGGCCCAAAAAACATCTGTGCGTTATGTTGATGAACGTAATGGTATCCATTTTGATCACATATTGTCACCGGTATATGACTGCACAGACAAAATGTTCGGAGTTGCGATTTACTCACGCGATATCACTGATTTAATTAAAAATGAAAACCAATTAGAATCGGCACGGCAAGTGGCTGAAGGTTCCAATGCGTCAAAAAGTATTTTCTTATCCCATGTCAGCCACGAACTCCAAACCCCGCTCAATGTCATTTTGGGGTATACACAAATCTTACAATCTGTCAGCACCCTCGCAAAATCAGAACAAAAAATTCTTGCTAAAATTTATAAAAGCGTTGAATTAATGATATCTCTCATTGACGACATTTTGGATTTATCTCAAATTGAAGCCCAAAAAATGTCGTTAAACATCGATATTATTAACTTTAACGAATTGTTGGGATATATTTCAGACATTGCAATGATGTATAAGCATGAAAAAGGGGTGGATTTTAAATATGTTTTAGATTCTAATCTCCCCACCTTTGTCAGAGGTGATGAACGACGATTGAAACAGGTGTTATTAAATTTATTAGTCAATGCTTTTAAATATACGAAAAAAGGCCAGGTCTTTTTACAAATCACCCAAAAAGATGAGATAGTTCAGTTCAGCATTGAGGATACAGGCATTGGTATTGATGAAACATCAATTGCTCAAATATTTGAGCCTTTTTATCGTGTTGCCAAACAGACTGAAGGTTTCGGCTTGGGTTTGAGTCTTGCCAGACATTTGGTTGAAATGATGGGCGGACAAATTCATGTAAAAAGCACTGTTGGAAAAGGTAGTACGTTTTGCTTTACTATATTCCTTGAGCCTGTAAGTGAAAAAGTTGCGAATCATTCTTTATTAAAAGAACCGATCATCGCGAAACAAGAGATAAGAAAAAAGGTTTTGATTATAGATGATCAAAAAGAAAACCGCACTATTTTAAAAGCACTGATGGCACCTTTGGGATTTGAAATATTTGAGGCGAACATGGGGGAATCTGCACTGAAATTGATAAAGGAAGGTTTAACGCCTGATTTGATTCTGGTTGATCTCATCATGCCGGTAATGGATGGTTTTGAATTTGCGAACCAGTTTCATTGCAATTTTCCAGAGTTGCCCACCAAGATTGTTGCTGTTTCTGCAAACACTCAACTTCAATCGGATCAATCATCCATGTTTGATGCCAGGTTAAACAAGCCTGTCCAAAAATCGCAATTATTTCATACACTCAGTGAACAGTTGAATCTCAATGTGAAGTCACAACATTCAAGCCATTCAAATTCAGCATTTTCGAATTCAGAAATTGTAGATATTCCAGACCAACACATACGAGAACGTTTGATCAATCATGCCCGAGATGGTCATATTACCGATATTAAAGATGACATACGAGAAATGGAAAATGACGTTCGGCTTCAATCGTTTATTAACAAATTGGAATTTTTTGTTACTGATCTTGACTTTGAAGGTTTAATTGATTATCTAAAAAAACTTGATAATCATTCAAAATAACTATTTTGATAGAACTGGAAAATGAAAAATGAATGAAGAGCTTTGTAAAAATAGGACCTTACTGATTGTTGATGACCGACCTGACAATCTGAACATATTAATCAGCTATTTGGAAAAATATCGCTTTAGAATTCAGGTGGCAAAAAGTGGACAAGAGGCCATTGAGCGTCTTGAAGCAATGTATAATCGGCCCGAAAGATGCTTTCCAGACTTAATCATTATGGATATTATGATGCCCGGCATGGATGGTATTGAAACCTGTAAGTTACTTAAAACCAGGCCCGAATTTGCAGATATTCCTGTTATCTTTCTTACTGCGCTTCATAATACCAGGGACAAGCTCAAAGGATTTGAAGCTGGCGGAGTGGATTATATTACAAAACCATTGCACAACCAGGAAGTCATGGCGCGGATCAAAACTCACCTGACTCTGAGTTATCAAAAGGAATCCCTGGAAATCAAAGCAAAAGAGCTTGAAAAAGCAAAAGCCAAGACTGATGCAATCAACGACCAGCTCGAACAGGCTATTCAGGAAGCCAATTCATGGGCAATTGAAGCGCTGAACGCCAATGACGCCAAAAGTCAATTTCTGGCCAACATGAGTCATGAAATTCGTACTCCCATGAATGGTATTATTGGCATGACCCATTTATTATTAAGTGCGGATTTATCTGAAGAACAACGCAGCCACGTAATTACCATTCGAAATAGTGGCGAATCTTTACTTCATATTATAAATGATATTTTGGATTTATCCAAAATTGAAGCCGGTAAACTTCAACTGGAAAACATCTCCTTTGATCTACGTTCCACTGTGGGTGATGTCATGAAAATTTTGGCATATAATGCCCTTGAAAAACAACTGGAATTGAATGGTATTGTTCATCATGATGTGCCGGTTGTGATTAATGGCGATCCTGTTCGGTTAAGACAAATCATGATGAACTTGCTGGGCAATGCTATCAAGTTTACACAAAAAGGGGATGTCTGCCTTGAAGCCACTGTCCATCAGATATCAAATAATAATATTTGGCTGATGTTCAAGGTAACAGATACTGGAATTGGCATTCCTGATGACAAAATTGACGATCTTTTTCAAAATTTTTCACAGGTTGATGCCTCAGTGACACGAAAATATGGAGGCACGGGGCTGGGACTTGCCATTTCAAAACAATTGGCGGAGATGATGAATGGTAAAATCGGTGTCAAAAGTAAGCTGGGTAAAGGTTCGGAATTCTGGTTTACTGCAAAGTTTGAAATTCAACCTAATTTACAGACGAACATTCCTTTTCCAGACTCTTTTAGAAATAAAAGAATACTCATTTTAGATAAATTGCCCAATCGAAAGGCTGTTATTACAGAATATTTAAAATTATGGCAGGTAGAGTGGCATGAGTCACAAGATGTCTTTGATGCCTACATGAAACTGGTAACAGGTGTTCAGGAAAATGCTCCCTATGACATTTGCTTTTGGTCAACGCCTGTTATTGAAAAAGAAGTTCAATCATTTGTGGATACGATCTGCCAAAATACCAGCCTGATTCACACCATTTTTGTGGCTATCAGCCCGCAATATATGAACATTGATAAAATTATCAGTCAATTATCACCATTTAATTTTGAGTCACTGTCATGCCCGATCACTTATCATTCGCTACTTAATTGTTTTTCCAAAGCATTTCGTACTAAAGAAAAACAGGTCGTTGCTCAAACAAAGGCTATTGACGAAAAAGACTTTTTAAGTGTGCTTGTTGCCGAGGATAACAAAGTCAATCAGGTAATTATCAAAGGCATTTTGGAAAATCACTATCAATACAATGTTCATATTGTAAATAATGGTCGTGCTGCGATCACCGAACTTCAGAAAAAAAATTATGATCTGGTTTTCATGGATATTCAAATGCCTGATGTTGATGGTATTTCCGCAACAAAGCTGATCCGCAATCCACGAACTGAAGTTATAAACCCACAAATTCCGATCATTGCGATGACTGCGCATACCATCCCTGAAGAAGAGGAAGAATGTATGAATGCAGGCATGAATGCTTTTGTTAGCAAACCCATCAGTCTGGATGAATTAAAAACAGCAATCAATCAATGTGTATAATGTTTGAAAAGAAAGTACCTGCTCACCCGGCAGCAACAGTCATATTGATGAAAGATACATCATCGGGATTTGAAATTCTTTTGCTCAAGAGGAATGCTCACCTCGATTTTCATGGTGGTCATTGGGTTTTTCCCGGGGGCCGAATTGATCCAAAGGACTATGAGCGTGCCAGCCCCCAAAATGATATTCTTGCGGCAGCACGTATTGCAGCAGTTCGTGAAACCTATGAAGAAGCTGGCCTTGAAATTTCTGACAAAGACCTGGTGTTGATATCAAGATGGACAACTCCGCCGGGATATTCCAAGCGATTTAAAACCTGGTTTTTTCTATGCCCTGCTCCACTGGGAACTGTCACCATTGATAATCAGGAAATGATTAATTCAAAATGGTTTTCTCCACAGCTTGCACTGGATGCCAATAATCAGGGCACAATTCATTTGCCTGGACCCACCTATTACACCATTCAAAGCCTGGTCCCTTTTTCTAACACTGATGATGCCTTGCAGCATTTCGCCGAGCATCCCCCAATTCAAGTGGACTGGTAATGAATCTCGATGCATTTTTTCAATATACCTGGTATCGTCTCCCCATTCTTTTAGTGTTTACGAATAGTTACCTGGTGTACCGACTGTTGGTTAGTTCCAGCTTATCAGATATTTTTGTTCAAAAAGTCATGACCCACTGCCAGGGAAATATGGCGCGAATAACTTTGTATATCCTCATTACAGGAACATTGCTGTCTTTTTTTATTCCCAACGCAGTATCAGTCTTGATATTACTTCCTGCCCTCAAGGAAATAGAAAAACAAATCATTGACTGCAAGCTTCCTGAAAAACAAATTTCAAAAATTATAACCGCTTTGGCCTTGTCTGCGATATATGGCGCAAATATTGGTGGAATGGGATCTCTCGTTGGAAGCCCTGCCAATTTAATTCTGATTGGAGCTTTGGATTTATTGAATAAAGGCCCTGTGGTTTCAATCACTTTTTTAAACTGGTTTTTATGGTCCATTCCCCTGGTCGTGTTGTTTCTGTTTAGTGCATATTCTGTTATTCGATTCTTTGCATTGCCATCCCTTGTGGAATCATTACAATGCAATTTTACAGATCAAAATCATCTCAATTATCAACAAAAAGAGTCTTTGCGCCTTTTTATCTGGTTTATTGTTTTTTGGATATGCCACTCCATATGTCAACAAAGGTTTCAATATTATCAATTTTTGCAATCGTATATTTGTTTGATCTTTGTCTTGTATTTTTCATTTTGTTTGTATCAAAAAAAATTGTTATCTTTGTGTCAGTTGCTTCAAGGAATTCCTTTTCGTGGGTTTGTGATATTGATCTTTTTTGGCTGTATCATGCTTTTGGCCAGATGTTTTCATTTGGATCAAATGGCAGCAAATTTTTTCAACCAGGCTATCTTGATGAATCATTCATCAACCACTCTGTTAGCTTTTGTGACAGGCATTTCAATCCTGTTAACCGAGTTTCTCAGTAATACAATTGTATCAGCGGCTTTGTTTCCCATTGTGTATCAGACAGCACAAATGAATCATATGATGCCGCTGGTATTAATGATTGCGGTATCAGTAGCGTCCACATGTGCATTTATGACACCGATTGCCACGCCATGCAATGCATTTGTTTTTGGAGAAATGAAAAAAATTCGCTTAGGTACAATGATATTTTGTGGAATGATACTCAATATCTTATGTGTCATTTGTGTAACTGCCTGGTTACCTGTTTGTATTCCTGTAATTTATAATTAAATACTGGTTATTTCGCCTGGAACATATGCATATGAAAGCTCTGAAAATAAGTTCCTCATTATTCAACACCGATTTTCACATGATGTATTTTCGGCAAAATAGCCCCTACTTTTATTACCTTTCTGATTATTTCTAACTAATATTTTTTTCAGAGATCACGGTGCGCAAAACTATATCAACCATTGCTACAGCGATAGCAGACCGACTTGTATACAGATCAGAGGTCTTAATATTAGGAGGTAAAAGCAAAAATGTAAATTTGTTGAGAGTGTTAAGAATTTGCAAAAATATTATGATGCTTCTTTAAAACAATCTGCTCGCTGCTCAATAAAAAAAATAGGAGCAATGGAAAACCAGGACCAGCAAAGACTTACATTTTAAATGAGTGGAAAACTAAAGTTGGACGTTCATATCATAACTATAACTAATGGTAGCTCATTTATGCACGTTGAATATCAGCGCCAAGTGCATTTAAACGCTGGTCAATTTTTTCATATCCCCGATCAATTTGTTGAATATCATAGATTTCACTGGTGCCATTTGCACATAAAGCTGCAATTAATAACGCCATACCAGCACGAATATCCGGGCTATTGAGCTTCATTCCAGACAAATTTGATGGCCCAACAACAACCGCTCGATGTGGATCACACAGAACGATTTGAGCCCCCATACTGATTAATTTATCTACCCAAAATAAACGACTTTCAAATAATTTTTCAAATATAAGTATAGTTCCCTGACATTGTGTTGCAACAACAGTCATAATACTGGTTAAATCAGCCGGAAATCCGGGCCAGGGCGCATCATCAATTTTTGGAATGGATTTATCCATATCATGAATGATTTGCATTTCCTGGTTCGGGGGAATGTACAAATCATTACCGCGAACTTCTGCAGAAACCCCCAATCGCTTGAAAAAATGCAAGATTAGACCCAGATTTTTTAATCCAGGATTTGTAATGGTGAGTTCACTTTTTGTAACCGCTGCCAGGCCAATCAAAGAACCAACTTCAATATGATCAGGCTGAATGACATGAGTACAGGAATTTAAACTGGTTACTCCTGTTATGGTCAAAGAATTGGAACCAATGCCTTCGATCCTGGCTCCCATGGAATTCAACAGATGACAGAGTCCTTGTATATGGGGTTCACAAGCTGCGTTATAAATGGTTGTCACGCCATCAGCGATAGAGGCTGCCATGATTGCATTTTCAGTGGCCATCACACTGGCTTCATCCAAAAATAAGTGTGTGCCTTTAAATCCATGGTCACATCTAAAAAGAAATGTATCGCCATCCTGCTCGATAGTTGCACCGAGCTCTGTCAGTACCTTAAAATGCGTGTCAAGGCGCCTTCGACCAATAATATCGCCTCCTGGAACTGGGAGACGGGTTTCTCCAAAGCGAAATAACAAGGGGGAGGCCATGAGGAATGATCCTCGAATTTTTCGACATAAATCCTTATCAGGTGTGCTTGAAATTAAATGTTTTGCATCAAACACATATGTATTTTCACTCTTGAATTGAATGCCAACGCCCAATCGTTCCAAGATCAGTTTCATAGTGTTAATATCACCAATATTGGGCAAATTGGTCAGCGTGGTTTGAGAAGATGATAAAAGAATGGCTGCCAATACAGGAAGCGACTCATTTTTATTACCTGATGGCTCAATTTGTCCGGAAAGGTGACACTGACCTTTTACAATGAATTTTTCCATAATAGCTATTATTCTCCGCTGTTATCTTGTTTTAATTCCAAAAAAAAATTAGACAACGTATCAGGATTTAAAGGTTTACTGATATATCCATTCACAGATTCTGGCAGAGCCGGTTTCTTATCTTTTTCATACATAATGACAATGGGTGTATTTCTATAAGCATTGTCAGAAGAATTTCTGCGTAAGTTCGATATCAATCTCTTGCAGTCATCATTCGGTAGCGAACCACTGACAAAGATTAGATCAAAATCAATGAGATCCAGTGTTGAAAGGGCATCCTTTGACGAAGATACAGCATCAGACCGAAAACCAGCGTTCTTAAGTGTGCGAACTGCCAATCGTTGATTGACCATATTTTCTTCAACAACAAGTACCCGACGTCGAAACTTTGTTTTCTCAGCTTCCAGATGGTTTTCATCGTGTTGTTCTGACGTGGTCGTTTTTTCAGCATCTGTTTGCATGAAAGCATGACACTCTTGTTCGGACATTAATTCAAACAAGGCAGTAAACCAAAACGTCGAGCCTTCATTTTCAACACTTTGCACACCAATCTTGCCTTTCATCAATTCAACAATTTGTTTACTCATGGCAAGTCCCAAACCAGAGCCACCATGCTTGCGTGACATGGAATCATCAATTTGAGAAAAGGATTGGAACAAATAGTCAATCCGATTTCTTGGAATCCCAATACCTGTATCAGTAATGGTGAATTTAATTCGGATTTTTTGGCCAATATTTTCTTCAATGCGAACACGCAGGATCACTTCACCCTGATCAGTAAATTTTATTGCATTGTCCAAGAGATAAACCAGCACCTGTCTGAGCCGCCCGGCGTCGCCTTTTACGCATTGTGGGACATTTCTGTATATCAGATGACTCAATTCCAGTTCTTTTTGAAAGGCTTTTTTCTCAATGCGCTGAATACTTTGTTCTATGGTTTGTTTTAAATTGAACGCCGACTGATCAAGTTCAATTTTCCTGGCTTGTGTGCTGGAAAATTCCAAAATATCATTGAGCACACCCATGAGCATGTCGCTTGAAGACCTTATTATTTCAACATATTCTCGTTGTTCAGCAGATAAAGGCGTGTCAAGAAGCAAATTCGACATACCAATCACACCATTCATCGGCGTTCTGATTTCATGGCTCATATTTGATAAAAATTGTTTTTTTGCTTTTTGGGCCACCTCAGCTTCCTGTCTTGCGCGTTGTAATTCGGGCTTGATTGAATCAAGTTGTGCAGAAAAATGCTTTATTTCGATAAAAGCGCGCTTGGAAAGGCGACTGCTTAAATATATTGAAATGAATATCATCATTATGCAAAAGCCTGCAATAAAACGAATAACGTAAAACAAACGTTTATTCATCACTTGGTGAGAAATCCCCATATGAAGCACTGATTGTGTTTTTCCAATGGTTACTGCAACATCAAGAAAGGAATTTCCATTGCTATCCTTTGTACGATGAACAGATAAGGATTCTTCTGGATTCAGTTGAGAACCGACAACATCACGAGAAGCTTCTTTTGCAAAGATTTGAACAAGAGGTTTGCCATCATGGGCAATCCATAGATACAGCACAGAGGGATCTTTTTTTAGGACAGTCGCCAGGTGATTTTTTAAATCAAATTCCTTTTTTTGTCTTAAATAATCTTTGCACAAATCACTCAAGTATAAGGCATGTTCTTTTGCAAACTGGGTTTCATAATAGCGATGTTGATAAATACTAAAATATATCAATGCAGTGCAGACAACAACATTGACAAATATAAGTAACAACAACGATCGGAAAAAAATCCATCGTTTGTGTTTTGAATAGGTCATATTGTTTACCTCTCATATGCTGGTTTTTATTATACACTTAAAATGCTTTGATTCAAAAAATGAGACGTCTGATCCAATAATTTCAGAGAAATTTCATACACATGCCATCCAAATCATTACTTACCAAACCAACGTTTTCGTCGACCTTGCTGTTCATCATTCTTTTTAACCACCATCAATTTTTCCTCCTGATTATTCTTAATCTTGCTCACTTCTTGAATTGTCACATTCGTCATATCTTTATCTATAACAAGTGATGCTTCGGGTCCACTAATCGTTGTCCCACGCGCAATAAACCCATGAATGACAATGGAAAACTTACCTTTATTCTTACGAATTTCAGTTTGTAGCTTTTTAATTTTTTCTTCCAGATCAATGTTTTCTTCCTTAAGCGCATCGATTTTTGTCAGTATCTTGGGGTCATAGTTGATTATTTGCTGGTTAACATCATCCCATTCTCTTTGATACAACCGTTGACTATCCTTTGCTGAAGAGATTTTCGATTCCATATTAAGTATTTTATCTTCAAACACTTTAATCTCTCGACGCTTTGTTGTCTGGCGAAGTAATTGCAGACGTTTTTCTGCGCCAGGTTTAGCATCCTCGATGCGGTCAATCAGAACATTTAAATCTTGTATTTGTTCATCTATTTCCTGAAGTAGTTTTTTGAGATGGATGATGGGTGATTCAAGTTCAATTAAATCTTTACTGTTTTTTGCAAGCTTTCGTTTATAATTTAGTAGTTTATCGAGACTGGTTGTGTCAGTGCCAATGGTGAGTTGAGATTCCGGCGAGGTGTCTGACCCGACACTTTTGGCAATAATGCCTTTAGATGCAGAAAGATCCGATGCCATCACTTTCCCTCGTTCGATAACACATTCTCCACGAGTAATGATTGTGCTGTCTAGAATTTCCTTTTCAACATAGACATTGCCATTTGCTTGAATATTTGCCCCTTTGACAAATTTTGCATGAACCTGACCTTTCGTATTGATTGTCGCACCAATGATTCCTCCCTTTACTTTAACATCACCTGTCGTTTGTATCTTTGCAGCCATGATGCCTTGGGCAGTCAAACGTTGTGCGCGTACAAAAAAATTACTTTCTACAACACCCCTGACATTAACAAAACCTTCATACTTAATATGGCCTGTTTTCATATCAACATCACCATGAACCATCAGTTCGTTTTCAATGGCTAATTGGTCACGTTGAGAAACAACCGGCATACCACTTAGTTTTGCATAAGCCTTATTTCGATCTGGTGATAATTGTATGCCTTTTCCACACAAGAGACTTTTTCGTTCATATTTGTTGACACGCTGGACATCACCAAAAATGGTTCTACCTTCCTGTCCTGGTGATCCCAAAATACGTTCTGCGACCAATTGACCCGCAACAACATGTGGGGTTTCGCCACGATCTTTAAAATCCATCGCACCATCTTCTTTTTCAGTGCCAGTCTTTCTTTCTCGTTCAAAATGATAGACAATTTCATCATCTTTGGGTTGAATGGTTTCATCACCTTTGGCAACCAGAAAGTTTTCTTTGTGTAGCTCGGGAGTATCAATATAGTTCTGTATCTCTTCATCAGGGATGATTCCATAAGTGATGTCTCTCTGTGCGAGCATTGATTTGATATCTTCAACTGTTGTTGACGGTCTCAGGTGATGTTTTACAAAAATGTAGGCTTCCATTTTATTTTGCACCACACGAATCATTGGAAAGCTATATCTTTTAGGCTTTGGTGGAGGTGGGGGGGCGGGCTCAGGTTCAGGTTCAGGTTCAGATTCAGGCTCAGGCTCAGGCTCAGATTCGAGATTTTCTTCATTTTCATGGTTAGCAGCGTCGTTTTCATTTTCAGTAACGTCGTTTGCAGTTTCAGTATATTCTTCTTCATTGTCATGCGTTTTATTTTCATCTTCAGCAAGTTCGTTTTCAGTGTCAATGTCATCATTTTCAATTTGTTCAGGTTTTTCTTCAGGTAAAGGGTCCACTGCAAGCTCGTTTTCTGGGGCTTGATTATGAACGGGCTCAGTGTCATTGTCATTGTCAGCATTATTTTCAGATGCTTCATCAGGATCAAAGCTGTCAGAGGCTTCAATGTCATTATCAGAAATTATGGATGTTTCAGATGTTTCTGAAATTAAAGGCTCATTGGAAGGGTTTTCTGAAGACGCATGGTCGTCATTGACTTCCGATTGAGCGGTTTTGGTGATCTGATCTATTTCAGATAATAAGGCTTGATCATCAGAAGTTGGCTCTGGTAGTTCTTCCTGATCTTTGTTTCCCTCTAACAGAGATTTTAGCTCTCGTTGTCTTTTCAGCACCACCTTTAGTTGTTCATGGGTGAGATCCCCAGAAGCGACAAGAATATCACCCAGTAAAGTAATTTGCTTTTTTTGTTCAAATTCTTTTATTTGTATTTCAAGGGCCTGATCAACGGCTTCTTGTGAAACATGCCCTTCACGAACAGCAATGGTACCAAATTGAACATCTTCATCTTTTATTTCCAGCCTGTTTTGACGTGATAATATGGCATCACGATACGTTTTATCCAAAATATCATCTTCAGCCAATATGTCACCGATTAGCTTTACCGAACTTGATGTTCTAAAAATATGAGATTGTTTTTTTAAGGCAATCTTGATTTGTTCCAGGGAAACAAGATCATTTTTTATGGCGATTGCTGCAAAAAATTTTTCTTGTTCGGAAATATTGTATAATGACTCAATCGGAGAGCCGGAATCATCATCAGGTTGCATGTTGATCGGTTCATTTTTTTTACTTTGACTGACTTTTTGCTCATTCGTGTATTGAATACGATAATCTCTTTGTGTACCAAGAATACTATCTCTTTGAGATAATGACAGCTGTTCATTATCAACCAGAACCTCACCGAGAAGTCTGACCTTTTTCTTTTGTTTAAAATCACGCCATTGTTCTTTCAGTGCATCTTCGAGGATATTGTCGGTAATAAATTCTTTTTCAAGTGCAATTTGACCAAACTGTATATGGCTCGGTGTATCCAAGCGGTTTTGCCGCGATAAGATCGCATCCCTTTGTTCGGGTAATAATTGATCCCATTCAACCAGAATATCGCCAATCTGTTTAATATCATAAGACTTTTTGAACATTCGTGATTGATATTGCAAGGCCTTTTTGACATGAAACTGGCTCGTAAAATTATTCTTAATTGCAATAATACCAAAATTTCTGTCCTGATCGCTTATTTCTGACATTCTTATGACAGATTGTAAAAACTGAAATTGTTTTTCGGTAATCAGTTTTGATTGAATCAAATATGAACCGATATTCAGGTCAGCATTTTCCGATTTATGTTGTCGGTACCCAGGCAATGCAGATAACAGTTGATCTTTATCCGCAATACCATATTTAATGGCCAATTTAATAATTAGCAACTCAGATTCTTTTGACTTTTTCATGGGTTGGATTCCTTAATTAAGTTGAGGGGTGGAAATATAAAAAATAATAAAAAGAATTTCATGTTTTTTATTACACAATCTTTTCAATAATATTTACTATACATTATTAGGAATTTCAAGTAACAAGTTTTCATGATGTTGATGGTTGTTCAAATTTATGTTTTGAAAGTGATCATTTAAAGTGCAGAAATTATAATACAGTGAAAGATTCAGTTATCCGATTTGTATGTATGAATAAAATCCATAAAAAGGAAAATCATGATGACACGTTTAACAAAATTCTTATTGGTAACGTTTACCGGAATTATTTGGTTTATCCCTGTAGCCCGGGCTGAAATGATGAAGGTTCAAAACCAAACAGGGTATGTTGGCGATGAGGTAACGATTGCTTTTACTGTCTCAAATTCAGATAACACGGTTGCTGCGATGGGGTTTGATATTTTGTACGACCCTGATATACTAGAATTTATTGACTTTTCAACCGGACCCCTTCTGGATAAATTTTCAATGTTTTTTGTCAATCCAGTTCATGATGATTGTCTTCGGGTTGGGGCAATCGAGCATCAAATGAACATCAAACCCCATCAAAGTGGTGATTTGATGTATTTGACGTTTCATGTGATCAACTTTGGAACATCCAAAATTGAGCTTGTCCGACCCAAAGATGATATTGAACATTGGCAGTTTCAAAATGGTACCTTTCAAACGCTTGATGACACCAACCCCACAAATCAAAGCCTTTGCTATCAATTTAAAAAACTATGGCCGGCACTCAATCAACCCTGGTATTTTTATCATCCAATGGATATTGCAATAGATTTACAGGGATTTGTTTATATTGCGGACTCATGGAACGATCAAATTCAAAAACTAACCAATTCGGGTCAAATTGTGACAAAATGGGGGATGAATGGTTCTGATGATGGCCAATTTCAAACGCCTGTTAGCATAGCGACGTATCAGGACACAAATCAAATTTTTATATTTGTCGTGGATCAATATAATCATCGAATTCAAAAATTTACAGATTCTGGTGAATATATTCAATCCTGGGGATCTTTTGGATCAAGCAAGGGACAGTTTCATTCTCCATCTGGAATTGCTGTTGACAAAAATGGTTTTGTTTACGTGGCAGATACCGGAAATAGTCGAATCCAAAAATTTACACCATCAGGTCAATGGTATCAAGAATGGACATCCCAAAGAAATACTTATGGAAAGATGCTTTCTCCCGGCCCTCTGGCAATTGATCAATCGAATCAAGTATATGTGACCGATTCAGAAAGCCAATGTGTGTTTCAATTTTCTAACAATGGTAAAATGATTCAAAACTGGTCAAACGATAGCTCAGAACAGTTATTTAGACCCTCTGGCATTGCCATATTAAACTTGGATCAAAACAAAATCATCATGATATCAGATCGTGAAAATGATAGTATTCTTTCTTTCAAAACAGATGGGACACGCCTGGCCGATCATGAAATTATTTTACAAAAACTGCCATCAAAGTTAAATCTTCCAGCAGGTATCGCTGCAGATAAAAACAAAATCTATATTGCTGATGCTTCCAATAATCGAATTATTCCAATTCAAATGAACCCTGAAATTGTAGTCAGCCAATGGGGCAGTCAGGGATCACAAAAGGGCTATTTTATTCGCCCTAATGGTATCGTTGTTTCAGATAACCATCTCATGGTGTCAAGTGGGATATCAGGTCTTCCTTTGAAACATCATTTCATTCAATATTTTACGACGACAGGTACATTTATGGATCAATGGCCGAATCAAAACGATAATAAATATTCATTCAATTCACCTTCTGATATGGCTCAAAACACGTTCTATCGTTATGTTTTGGATAGTGGACATCATCGAATTATCCAATTCAGTATAGATGGCAGCTACGACCAAACCTGGGGGCAACTTGGGGATCAACCAGGCGAGTTTGACTTTCCATGCGGAATGGCACTTTACGACGATTATGTGTATATTGCCGATACAGGCAATAATAGAATTCAAGTGTTTGATGACATGGGATATCATATCTTTGAATGGGGGGAAAAAGGAAACCTGCCAGGTCAATTTTTTATGCCCAAAGATATTGATATCGATTCAGATGGGAATGTATATGTTGCAGATACCGGTAATCACAGAATTCAATGCTTTTCCAGCCAAGGAGAATTTATTGATGAATGGGGCTCATGGGGCCATACAAATACCGAACTAGATACACCTTCAGGAATTGCGGTACATCCGGAAGATGATATTGTCGTCGTTGCAGATACGGGTAATCATCGTTGTCAGGTCTTTAACAAACAGGGCGTTTTTATTACAAAGTTTGGTACTTATGGATCAGGTGCCGGTCAGTTTCATGAGCCTTTTCACATTGACATTGATACTGAAAAAAACATATACATTACTGACAGAATTAACAACCGAATCCAAAAATTTCAACCAGTTACCCTTGAAGATGGGCTGGTAAAAGCAATAATTGTTGTTGGGGATGATACATATGGCGATGCCTTATTTCAGACAAATGCGAATCTGGCATATCGGGCATTGAATTATCAGGGCATTAATAAAAATAATATTTATTATTTATCCAAAGATCTTGACCTAGACCTTGATGACAATGGCATCAGTGATGATATCGATGGTCTTACGACAAACGAAAACCTTGAATTCGCTGTTACAGATTGGTCGAATGATGCACAACATGTTATTATCTATCTTATTGGTCACAATGATTTGTATTTTCGAATGAATGCCACTGAAATTCTTGATAACACGCAACTGGATCAATGGATGGACCAATTACAAACACAATCCAATTGTCGCGTAACTTTTATTTTTGATGCCTGCAAATCAGGCAATTATGTTCAAACATACATGGCACCAAACAACCTTGATAGAGTTGTTATCACGAGCACTGGAGCAGATGAAAACGCTTATTTAATTGGTGCAATATCCTTTTCAAATTATTTTTGGACACATATTTTCAATGGGTATTCCATTGAAACAGCATTTCAACTCGCAATGCAAACAACTTCACAGATTAACCAACCGCCTTTCATGGCAACACCACAGCATCCATTAATGGATGCCAATAACAATGGCATTGCCAATGAACCTGAGGATTACTCTTTAACCCATGAACTTTTTTTGGGAAGTGATGATAACACACATACTGAAACCATTAGATTGGCATCTGTTTCCGAACCTACTATCCTGTCACAAAGTACATCATCGATTTTAAAAGCGCAGGTCAGCCCTGGTTCACATTCTATTCAACGTGTGTGGGCAGTCATTCGTCGACCGGACTTTCAAACTGGCGTTTCTGAAACAATTGAAATCGAGTTGATTTCAGTAGGGGATAATTGGTATCAAAGTGTTTATCAAGGATTTGAAACAGTTGGAACTTATTTAATCGCTTATTACGCTCAGGATGATACCAATCAGGTCAGTATTCCTCAATTTTCAACAGTCAGCGTGGATACCCATATGGCGCGTCGGGCCATTATTGCTGTGGGGGAAACGAATGATGCTTCCCTTGATACTTATTTTGAAACAATGGCTGCAAATATCTATGATGCACTCGTCTTTCAAGGCTATACTGATGATGCTCTGTATGTAATGAGCCCTGGGGTTTTTACTGATGGATGGGATGGACTTCCCAATGCAAGCAATTTAAAATATGCTTTGGGGCAATGGACAAGAGGATATTCTCACACAAATGCGACACAAGATCTCGTCGTTTGTCTGCTCGGAAATACACTAAATTCAAAATTTGTACTCAATCAGTCTGAAACAGTCAGCCAGGACAGCTTAGATATTACTTTTCAACAACTCGAAAATCAAATTCCGGGCAAATTGGTCTTGATTACTGATATGCCCAATGCCTGGGAATTTGTATCTCAATCCGCTCAATCGGGTTCGAGCAAACGTATCCACATTAGCGGATCATCAGTAAATGATGGTCATACACTGATTGTCATGAATAACATATCATTTTCGACTTTCTTTTGGCAGCGTATTTTGAATGGATTTGATGTTAAATCTGCGTTTACAGCTTCAAAAGATGCATTAAGTATTTTGAATCAATATCAAAGCCCGTGTCTTGAGGCAAATGGTGATGGCAATGTCAATGAATATGAGGACTACGTCAGTGCACGTGAATTCACCATTGGTTATGGTATTATGCGTGCGCAGGATACTGTGACTATTGCTTCAGTCATGCCTCCAAAAGAGCTAGAAGGTGAATCTCATGCCACTATCTGGGCAAAAAAAGTGATCAGTACCGGTGAAATTGAAAAGGTATGGGCAATTGTTGTGCCTCCTGGATTTCATCAAGAAGACAATACTGTGATCGATCAGTTTCCACAAATTGATTTGCAATACCAGTCTGAAACAGATCGTTATGAAGGGGTCTACTCTGATTTTGATCAATTTGGTCAATATCGTATTGCAATTTATGCAAAAAGCAAAAATGGGATGACGTCAATACCTGCTGAAACACTTATTATTCAAACCAAAGCTCCTGATCCATATGAAAACATATCTGATAACAATATTGAACAGGCTCAAAAAATCACGATTAATGATACAGAAGGGCAGCGGCATAATTTTCATGACCAACAGGATCTGGATTGGGTCAAATTCTATGCCATTGCCGGGAATATTTACCGCATTTTTACAAGCAATGCTGATGTGAACTGTGATCCAGTTCTTGCCTTGTATGATGTGGATGGCAAGACCCAAATTGATGAAAGTAATGATGGTGTTGGCAATGAGCAGGAAGTGATAAACTGGGCATGTCCTGAAGATGGCATTTATTATGTTTTAGTCCGCAATTTTAATGAAACAACCACTGATGGTCAGGATACTGGATATGATCTCAGAGTGAATGTTTCTGCAACCATTTTTAATGGAACGATTAATGGCTTTGTCCGAGTTATTGGAACAGAAACCCCTATTGGAGACGTACTGATTCGCACAAGTAACAATTTATCAGACATTAGCTTACCTACTGGAACCTATCGAATTGGCGGCCATGAGTCTGGTGCCACGACGATTTTTGCTGAAGCCACTGGTTTTAATCCTTATTCCGCTTCAATAGATGTGTCCTCGTTTTTAATCACCCGCCATGATATTTACTTGACACCGAAAAATATTCCTGGAGATTTAAACATTGATGGTGTGATCAATCTAAAAGATGCCATTATGGCTGGATATCTATTAACCTGTATGGAGGTATCGGTCTGGGCGCTTTCTGACATTTCTGGTAATGGTAAAATTGGTATTGAAGAAATGATTTATATTTTAAATGCGATCAGTCTGTCTAAATAATTCGGAATGTTTGAAAAAAGACAAAAAAAGAATGAACTGTTGGCTACGTATATGCTTGATGTTTAATTCTTGAACAGTCAATCGTTTGTAAGGTTTCATAATAATTCATTAATAGGTCGAGTGTCTGTGCTCTTGTTTCAATAAACCGAATATCGTTTCTAAATTGAGAGCTATTGGGTAAACCCTTTGAGAACCATCCCAGGTGGCTTCTCATTAAGCGACAGGCTCGTTTTTCTCCCATAAATGTAACTGTATGATCGACATATTTGCATATAGTATCAAATCTATCCTTGAGTGAGATTTCTGGCAGCGGTTTATGATGATATCTCGCAAGTATTTCACTAAAAATCCAGGGATTATGAACAGCCGCCCGACCAATCATGACAAAATCACATCCAGTTGTTTCAAGCATTTGAAGTGCAGAATCGACAGAGTCAACATCACCATTTCCAATAATTGGAATAAGTAGATTGTTTTTCAGCTTACGAATAATTGTCCAATCTGATTTTCCGCCGAATCCTTGTCGGGCAGTTCTTGGATGTATGGCGATTGCATCAATTCCACATGATTCAGCAATGCGTCCAATCTCTAAAGCATCTTCGCCAGATGAATCCCAACCTGATCTAATTTTGATGGTAAATGGAATCTCAATGGCTTTTCGGACAGCTTGAAAAATGGATGCCGCTTTTCGGAAATCTTTCATCAATGCTGCGCCTGCGCCAGTTTTTAAAACCTTACGAACAGAACAGCCCATATTAATGTCCAAAATATCGGCACCTTTGGATACGACAATTTTTGCAGCTTCTGCCATGATTTCGGCATCAGAACCAAATATTTGGAATGAAATGGGTTTTTCTCGGGAATCCCATTTTAGATAATCTAATGTTCTTGGCGATTCATAAACCAGACCATTGGCACTCACCATTTCTGAGCAAACCATTGCGGATCCGCATGATTTAACCATCAATCGAAAGGGAAGGTTCGTGATTCCGGCAAGGGGTGCCAGTATAAATGGATTTGATAGTTTTATCGATCCAATATTCATTGTCTTCCTTTAAAATTGTTGGGAAAGGGTATTCAACTTCTTGCCAATTCCAATTCCATCAGTCGAGATGTTTGCCTGATATGGCCATATTTGGACTCCTGCTTTCATGGCCTGATAGAATAATTTCGCATAGGTAAAATCAATATAATCAGCCGGTGCAAAACATTTTCCATCAGTTCGTTGAATCAAGAAGAATAAAGCTGTTTCAATACCCCTTTTTTTCATGTGTATCATCGTTTCCAGATGTTTTTGTCCCCTGGCAGTAATCGCATCAGGAAAAGAAGCAATTTCATCTGCAACAAATGTTACGTTTTTTGCCTCAATCCACATTTTTTTGGGAGCATTTTGAACACAGGCATCAAATCGACTATTGCTGTATTTGACTTCTGAAAAATATTCATTATATGACAACAATTCCGGAATTTGCTTATGTTGCCAGGCCAACTTTAAAATGCGATTGGGTGTTAGTGTGTTCACACCCACCCACATTTCATTTATTCTTACAAGTTCCAATGTAAATGGTAATTTTCTTTTGGGATTATGTGCACGAGACAAGTAAATATCTTGTCCTGGATGAAGTAAACCCATCATTGAGCCTGTGTTATTGGTATGCGCCCAGATACGTTCTCCCTGATAATTGGCTTCAATGGAAAAACGTTTGTATCGGCCGATAAATTGAGCAGTAATGCATGTTGAATGAAAAGGAAGAAGTATCATATCATCGCTCATTTCTAACAAATCCAATGCCTTGTTCATAGACAGTATCTGGTAAAACAGGTGCATTTATCAATGTGGGTGGCATTCTATCTGAAACGTACAAAACTGCCACAATGATATCAGCATTCTGATCAAAAGCTGATGTTGTAATATCACATTCCCAGCGGCCATCAGATGTAATTGGAGTCATGGGGGCTGCGGGATAAGGTTTACTTCGCCATCCCAAATCCTTTATATGAATATATACCCCGATATGATGCAACTCGGGATTCACATTGAGCACCAAGCCCTTTAAATTCTTCAAACGATTGCCGAAGTCTGGGACCTCTGTAAAAAGAATAATGGGTTGTATTGGCTTGGCCGGTTTCACTGGATCTGTTTGAATTTCGACTTTGAAAAAATTTTGCGTTTGCTCATGATCAACGGCTTCAGGATGTGTTGTTTCAGTTATAGGAATAGATGGTTTCGATTTTTCTTGTTTCATTTCAGGTTTTCTGGCTGCAATGATCGTCTTTGTTATATCACTTGCTTGATTGACTGCCAGTTGAACAGATGTATCAATAGGAATAAAATCATAGAATGAAAAAGGACGTATCAGCGCATAAGGATCTGCTTGATCCAATCCATGGTGAGTGTATGGCGCGTCTATCAGTCCATTATTATCGATATCCTGTCCAATATGATTACCATAATAATTCCCCATCACGCTGGTAAATATGTGACCGGAAAATTGATAGTTTATTTGTGTGTCAGAAAACCATTGATTCATGCCATGAGAAAAAACATTATTGTGCTGATTGAGGACAAAGTTATTGAGATAAATCAAATTGACAAAACTGTCTGCATCAATGGTTAAGCCATTGTTTTCATTGGTTGCAAAAATATTGAACTGTAAATGATTTCTAGAAGATTTAACCAGGTGGATACCATCATCTCCATTATTTTCACAAACATTGTGGATAAAAGTATTGAGCAAAGCATCTGATAAATAGATACCAGCGCCATGATTCTGGAAACATGTATTATGAGCAAGGTGGTTCATGAAAGCGTTATTTAACCAGATGCCATGCTTTTCATTGGAAATACATTGATTCTGAACAATCGTATTTTGAATACTTGATTGAATAATTAACCCATAATCGTTTGTGTGTGATGGATCAAATCCCAGACGATTGTTTGCAATATAACAATTCGCTACGCCCCGGTCTATGCACAGACCTGAGGAATGATTTCTGTTGGCACCATAGATACTGAATCCTTCGATTCGAACATGGTCTGAATGAATATGGATAACATGATGATCGGAGCGCCTTGCAGCAATCACTGTTTGAGTATATCCTTGCTTAGAAATCAGAGCCACTGGTTTTTCAATTTTGATATTCTCAGTATATACTCCTGGCAAAACTGTTACAGTCTTTGTCATACTTGATTGAAAATCTGAAAGTATTGACAAGGCTGTTTGTATGGATCGAAATGTGGCGTCTTTGCCAACAGTCCATGCAAACTGGTCGGTCTGTTCATGTTTATATGAAGATATGTATGTATGACCACCACCGATCCAGATAGAATAATCCAGAGGACTTTCGTTGGTGATCTGGAACGCAGAATTTTCATTGGGTTCAATTAAAAAATCTCCCGAAAAGATACAGAATCGAAAATTGACTTTTTCACCATCACCAATGATTTCATATCCCTGGCCAGCTTTTTTAAATACGCCTTCAGAGTCTACTTTTCCGAATTGAAGCAGTAATCGATGATTACGTTGAATGGGCGAAACAAAACGAAGATTGCCTGTGTGAGCATCTTTTGCAGTCCATTCCAGGAGGCCATGTCGCTCTGGTGATGACTGAAATAAAGTTGTTTGCCCCGAAGCACACAGGCATTTTGATTGTACTGTCGGCATTTCATCTGAGATAAACTGGTTCTGAGATCCCAATAATTGTGTTTGAGACTCGTAATGCTCTGGATGATTTGACAGGGGGTATTCTTGTATTTCATTGTTGGGTAATTCATAAATAGTATCAGTTATGCCATCATCATTCAAATCATCAAGGGAGTGATCATCAAAAAAATTTCCCAAAAAGCCGTGCCCAAAAGAATGATTGACTGGTGTCGGTTGATGCCAGATATTGCGACTCCATTGAGAATTCACATTGCCATCGTCGTTATTAATAAAAGAATTCAAGTATATCGTATTGTGATTACTGTTATAGGATAAGTTCAGGCCATATTTGGGTTGATATTTCAAGATATTTTTATATATCACATTGTTTTTCGATTGCGTCAATTTCATACCTGTGCGTTGATTGAGTTGACAGGTATTATTGACCAACGTGTTATGAATGGATTGATCAAGAAAAATGCCAAATCGTTTGTTATGCTGACACAAATTATTCGATAAGGTATGAAATCCGCCAGTATCCACATAAATGCCATAATAATTGAAATGTTGATGATCCTGGCCACAAATATTATTTGTCACCATGCAATGATTCGCTTCTGGAGATAAATAAATGCCCGCCAGTCCATAATTTTCTGCGCCAATGATCGTAAACCCCTCAATGATAACATGGTTGCTAGTAATGTTTATGGTATGACGTTGATGCTGATTGCCTTGAATGATGGTATGTGCTGGGCCATTGGCCGCACACAAATGAACCGGTTTGGTCAAATGAATATTTTCTAAGTATGTACCGGGTAAAACCAGGATAGAACTTTCTGAAGCGGCATCTTCAATAGCCGGTTGAATGGTTTCATAAGCCTGACCTTCGCCAACATAAATTATGCCGCCACTTTCATCATCAAGAATGTTGACAGTGGCTTTCCCAGAAAACCAGCCAGGAGAATCGGCAATGACACTGACAATTCGAAGGCCATCTGAGATAGAATTATCTTTAATGTGAATATCAAAATGCACCGATTTTTCTTGTTCAGGAATAGTGATATATTCTGGTATATCAAGAGCAGATTCATCTGAAACCGATAGCTTGACCTGAATCTGTCTGGTTGATTTTAATGGAATTGAAAGTTTGCCCGCCCGGGTAAGTGTTTGATCATTTTCTCTCACCTTAAGAGGCATGTCAATCTCTAGATGATTACCAGTTTGACAGACTTTTACAATTTTTGGGTGATGTAAATTCATTGCGGTAATGCCCACCGAACCTTCTCGCATTTCCATATGGTTTTTGTCGACACGTAGCATTACTGTGCCATTTCCAATGCCCTTGTATCCATCAATAATTGTTACCCAGGGTGAATTGGAAAATGCTCGCCATTGAAGGTTCTGAGCACCAGAGATATGAATATCCTGTATTGAAATGTCTTTATTACAGGTAATTTGATTGGGTGTAATTGCCATGTCGGTCAATGACATCGATGGTATTGCCATGATTTGAATAGAATGGTTCTGGTTTATTTTAATTTGACCCTTTGTCGTGGCTCCAAGTTGATTCCAATCCACATCAATTTTAAAAGATTTATGCTGTAAGCCATTTAATTGAAAAGGACATATGAGATTTGGATCCATTTTCAGCCAATCATTTGATGGCACAATTGAATGGATATCAACTGGATGATCATCATTATTGTAAATGGTAAATCGACCGCCAAAAGTTCTAAAATTGGCCAGCTTTAGAGCGGCTTCATTAAGGACACGGCTATTGTTGTGTTTAGAAAAAGTGCCTGTATAGATGTTTCGATACCGGACAAGAGGATTGGACCAATGCAGTATTCGCCTGCAAAAACCATTTGGACATAAAAAATAATTATTATATGCCATAATGGTACGCCATCCATTCACATGCAAGTATCCATGGCCATAAGGATAAGGCTCGTCTAAGGGATCTGCTTCAGGATTATGACGTGCGCCAAACAAATGGCCGATCTCGTGTCCAAATGAATAGTATCCAGTGGCACACTGGGCTGAAACAATACAAAAAGCAAAATCAGCATTGGGATTTAAAAAGCTCACGCCGCAATAGGCATTCGAGAATTCAATCATGACCACAATATCCGCAAAGTATTGATCTCTCAAGGCATGAATCTCATCCATATAGCCATCATGATCATGTGCCAGATTTTTAAGATCAGAAATCATATCCTGTTCGTTGTAATCTAATGGATGAACATGTACGAGATGCAGTCGTGTCTGAATATTACTTTTTTCATACGACAGATTGGTTTCATCAATGGCAAGTCGAATTAAGGCATCAATATTTCCAGCTTCATTGGCTGCTTGTTGTGTATAAACAACCATGATATCAATTGCAGAACCATCATCTCCCTGTTGGTTCCCGCTAAGGTGATCTTTTTCTCCTGTGGATTGGGGTGAAACAGGCGGATGTTCTGCTGGATAGTTAGAATAATCCATTAAAGCAATTTCATGCAATGGTGGGGATTTGGGAGATATTTGATACACCTGATTGTCAATGGTAACATTTCCATATAAGCTTGTTCCTTTGACAGTTAAAATTGCGTTTATTTCATTGGAGGAATCCACAGATCCAAACCATGTAAAGTCGTCTGAAAATCTGTGTTCTATCCGCTGAAGTCTTGCAATCTTTTGTAAATCTGGAAAAAGATTTAGGTTGATTTTTGATGCATATTTCAGATGAGAAATATGGACCTGAACCTGTCTTTTTTGACTACCACAAATCGGATTCAAGTCTATTTGGGAATGATTATTTTTTAATCGAGAGAATAAGTAAGGAATGGGAAATTTGTTTTTATGATTTTTGATAACCGATCCCGGGGTATAATTTTCATTATTTGCTTGATGTATGGTTATTTTTTCGGGACTAATCACCATCGCTGAAAGTGACATGAGATTAATACAAGCATAAACGATTATACATAATGTTGTGCGATTTATTGTTGACATTGCATTTTACCTGCCTTTGAAATCCAACGATTGATTTTGGCATGAAGTAAGTCTTTATCTACCGGTTTGGTAATATAATCATTCATGCCGGCATGCAAACATAATTCGCGATATCCTTTCATCGCATGCGCTGTCACTGCAATAATGGGAATGGACTTGTTGCGATCATTATTACGAATTTTTTTGGCAGCAGTCAATCCATCCATAATTGGCATTTGAATATCCATTAAAATAAGATCATAGGTGTTTTTTTCCAGTGCAGCCAATGCTTCCTTACCATTGTTTGCGGTATCAATATCATAACATTGGTTCCCCCCTGAAAGGACTTCAATAATGACTTGTTGATTAATGGGGTTGTCTTCAGTCAATAGGATTTTGGTTTTATTGACTGTTTCCGCTTCTTCCTTTTCCGAAAATGTTTCTGCACTGTCTTGCTTATCTGATAAAATTAAACTGTCGATGGCATGAAAGCATTCAAGAAGTTTTTCATTGAGTTGAAGAATGAATGAATCTGTATTTTTAGGTGTTTCTTGTTTGAGCTCTGACTCAAGGGCTTTTGAAATATCCTGAACTTCTGGAATGGATAAATTAGCTGCAGCTCCTTTAAGGCTATGGACTTCCCGAATTGCCAGGTCATTATCATTTTGAATCAATTCTTTAATTGACCCAACAAACCCTTCATAAGAATCTTTAAAAGATTTCAGTAATTGATAATAAATGGACTGGTTTCCCCCCAGACGCTCAATGCCTTCTTCAACATTAATAATAGAAAGATCAGTGCGTTTGGTGTCGGTTTCTGGTGTAGATAATGGAGTATTAACTTCTATGGTTTCATTTATGTCGTATTGAGTGCTTGGCAACCATTTTTGAATCACAGAAAATAAATCATTCTTTTTAATGGGTTTGGGCACATAGTCATTCATACCAGATTCAAGACAGGCTTCCTTATCGCCTTTCATGGCATTTGCAGTCATTGCAATAATGGGCAACGCTTCTGCGGAATAATGTTTTCGGATCGCTTCAGTGGCTTGAAAACCATTTAATACAGGCATCTGGATATCCATCAAAACAATATCATACTTCTTTTTAGAAACCGCATCCACGGCTTCCTGACCATTCGTCATAATATCCGGTTCTATGCCAGCCTGACCCAGAAGTTCTTTGGCAACGGTTTGATTTATAAGGTTGTCTTCAACCAACATGAGACGAATATCTTGCCATCTGGGTGAATCTGTGATGGATTGAGGCGGCTCTTCACTCATGACAGTATGATCCATTTGATCTTTTCTGTCAAAGCTTTCCATGATGGCATCAAATAACGTGGATTGTTTGATCGGTTTGGCCAAAAAGGCATCAAATTGAATGGGACTTATTTTTTTGACAGTTTTTTCATCACCAAAGGCTGTAATCATAATGACAGGTACCTGCTTGAATGAACTCAGCTTCTTGATTTTTACAGTTGTTTCGATTCCATCCATACCGGGCATCATCCAATCCATCAGAATCAGGTCCAATTTTTTACCTTTGCTGTATTTGTTCCAATTATTCAGTAATTGAATACAATGATTTCCAGACGTGGCTTCAAATGAATTAAAACCAAAGTGCTCAATCATTGATTGGTTGACAAGACGACTGGAATCGTTGTCATCGACAATCAATACTGTGAGATTATCTAAATCCGAAGGTACGCGATATCTTTTTTCTAGCTGGCATTCCTGGGTTTCAAACAAGGATGTAAAGGAAAAAACACTTCCGCGTCCAGGTTCACTTTCAAGACTAATCTCGCCGCCCATGAGTTGAACCAGACGTTTACAAATTGTTAAGCCCAGGCCTGTGCCGCCATATTGCCGAGTGGTAGAACCATCTGCCTGAATAAAAGGTTCAAACAATGTTGCCTGAACATCAAATGGAATGCCTATTCCTGTATCTTTTATTGAAAACAATAGGCGGGCTTTTTGGTCTCGTTCAATAATTTTGACAACACGAACGATAATTTCACCTTCTTGGGTAAACTTGATGGCATTTCCGGTCAGGTTGACAAGCACCTGTCTGAGTCGGTTAGGATCACCAATTAATGAAGTTGGGACATCAGAATCCACCCCAATAATTAATTCCACTTTTTTCTGAGCTGATTTTTCACGAAACATATCAGAAATTTCTTCAAGTAGGTCCCTGAGTTGAAAATGGGTATACTCAATATCCAGCTTTCCAGCTTCAATTTTGGAAAAATCTAAAATATCGTTAATCAATGTAAGCAGGGAATGGGCGGAGTTATTGATAATATTTTGATATTCTTTCTGTTTTTCATCCAGTCCGGTTGAAAGCATCATTTCTGACATACCAATAATCGCGTTCATGGGAGTTCGAATTTCATGACTCATATTGGCCAGGAATTCACTTTTTGCCAGGCTTCCTTTTTCTGCTTCCTGTTTGGCTTTTTGCAGTTCAATTTCTGCTTTTTTTCGTTTTGTAATATCTTGTACATAACATACAATTGCGGGTTGATTTTTATATTCAGTCAGTCCGGCAATAAGTTCTATGATGCATTCATTGCCAGATGCGACAATTGCTGCATATTGACCAATATCTGGAACATCGTTTAGACGTAACTTATCATTATAATATTGTATGGCGCGACGTTGATCATTGGGATGGATGATTTCAAAAAAGGTTTTGGTTAAATATTCTTCACGAGAATATCCAGCTATTTTAACCATAGCATCATTGACATACTGAATTACTGCCTTTCTATTTTCAACATTTTGAAGCACAACAATGCCCAGATTTGCTTTTGATGCTGTTTCAATAAGGCTTCTGTAGCTGCTCTCCGATGACTTGAGATTGTCTGTTGCATCGTGGAGACTTGAAATCATTTGATTAAACGCGTCAGCAAGGAGACCGACTTCATTTTTGGACTGAATATTGACTGTTTCCCAATCGCCTGAAGCTATTTTTGAAGTTGCTCTGGCAAGCTTTGTTACAGGTCTGGTGATTGATCTCGCAATATAAATCGCACCAGTGATTCCCAAAAGAATAATAATTATTCCCATAATTACATTTTGTAAAATTAATTGATTGATTGCTTGCTGAATCGTGTTCAATGACAGTCCCAGAAGAACGTACCACTGATCCTGTCCGATTTGAAATGGATGGATGATTAAATAGCCCTTATCATCACCATGATTATACAATACAGTTTTTGATTCGCTGACCTTGTATTCCTCAGGAATTTTTTCGCCATAATATACCTTTTCATTGGCCATATAGACTTCGCCTGAGGCATTTACAATTTTAATATAAGTAATGTCTGAACCTTCTGAAGATGCTTTCAACAGATTTTCAACAAAAATCCAATTTAAAGACATAAACGCATTTTCAGTGCTTAATGCAATATTTTTTGCCAGAACTTGTCCGGATTGAATAAGACCATCCTTAATACCTTTTGTTTCCTGATCAACCGCCACGTATGTACAAATAAATACCGAAAACAGAACAAGTGCCATGACATGAATAATTAATTGAAAAGTAAGGGAGCGATAGCGATTTATATTTCTTCGCAACATAGTTTTTTACCTGTCATTAAACGTTTACAAATTCACCAACGCCAGCAATAATGACCTGAGTTTGGGGCATTTGTTTTTTCATCAATTTTTTGAAACTATCAGCAGACTGAACCAATACAGGAAAGGTACCATAATGCTCTGGTATCATAATTTTAGGACGAATCAATTGACAAGCATATGCAGCTTCTTCCGGTCCCATTGTGAAAATTCCACCAATTGGCAATATCGCAACATCAGGTTTATAAAAATCCCCAATAATGGTTTTCATGTCCCCCATTAAAGACGTATCTCCAGAATGATATATTTTAAGTCCATTTTCAAAGGTCAACATATATCCAACCGCTTCGCCCACAAACCTATTGGCGCCGGAAAAACCGGTCAATTGAGCACCTGCTGAATGGAATGCCTCAAGCATAGTAATTTTTATGCCATCAATATTGGCAACGCCTCCCTTATTTCCCAGGGAGAATGTTTCACATTTTGCAGTAGGGATTTCAGATTTAATGAAAAAACTAAGCTCCCAGGGGGCAATGACCTTGGGGTTGTATTCATCAATTAATGATTTGGCATCATTCAACATGAAGTGATCGACATGGCCATGTGTCCAAAGAATCATATCAACCTTTCCAAACGCGCCCTTTTGTTTGTATTTTGATGGACATTTAGGATTTGTGCTTATCCAGGGATCAAACAGAATTTTTTTTCCTTTAATGGATGTAAACAAGAAGCTGCCATGACCTAACCATTCGACACCCACCTGTCCTTGAACTTTTGATACCGGTTCAGTTGCAAATGCGGATGGGGTTCCAATGATTGTATCTAATCCAGCCATTCCAATAATGGCGCTCACGCCTTTAAAAAAATGCCTTCGGGTAAGTTTCATTATTTGGCTCCTTTTAAGAAATTTTGGATTTTTTTGAAGATTTATAAAATGTACTATAGCAAAAACGAAGCAAATAAACATTGTTTTTTATTTTTTTTTAAAAGACTGTGAGAAAGTAGAATTTATTCAAAATACTAGAATTCATAAATAAGGTCAAGCCATAGAGTTCTGGCTTTTAGCGGAAAGTCACGCCGGATATGTTCCTTATTTGTCAAATGAGACACTGAGGTTGCGGATATCTTCTTTGTATCAGGATTTAAATCGATTGAGTGTAACCAAAATGGCAGATCAAACCAAAACCAGGCTTATGAGCAAAACCAATGTAGGGGCGAACCTTATGTTCGCCCTCCAAACAATAACCAGAAACGAACCTAGACCGCAACCTATAACATTTGTTTCCAAACATAGGTTTGACCTGCCATTTTGGTTTCCCTCGTTTAATAATTGTTCATTTTTGTGCGCATGTGTTTGCGATTGAATTATTGAACATTCAAGCGTTTTCAATGGAGAATTATTTTTAGAGCATTCCTTAGGAAAGCTCTGAAAATAAGTTCCTCATTATCAATATTTGTTGATTCGTTTATGAACCATGATTACACTGAAGAAGATGAATAAGATGAAATAAAGACACTTTTAATTCATCTTATTCATCTTCTTCAGTGTAATCATGGTTCAAAAAACTGAATGAACATTTATTTAATGGGGAACTTATTTTCAGAAGCTTCCTTAACAATATAAATATGTACTTAAAAATTGCTGTAGAGATGAAATTATCAACATCTCTACAGCCAATATAATATAAGTATCAGCCTATAATTCAACAGTCATCGCCGATTTGACAAGGGGTAAGGATAGAATTTCTTCTTGAATCGATTTAGAAACAGGTTTGTCGGTAACAATAAAAATAACATTCAGGTCGCCTTCAATGGCTCTTCCCACATGCATGGCACCAATATTGATTTCCTTGTCCCCCAATACACTGCCCACACTGCCAATGGCTCCGGGTTTATCTTCATTGGTAATAATGAGGAGATTTCCCTCAGGGGTCAGGTCTACCCGAAAATTGTTCACACGAACCAGTTTTGGATCTTTTCCAAACAGTGTACCTGAAACAATGTTTTCTTTCTCGCCATACTTCACTCGCATCTTGATTAAGTTTTGATAATCTTCAGAATACTCATTTTTAGTAACAGAAACTTTAATCCCTCTGCTTTGGGCAATAGAAGCAGCATTGACAAAATTGACCGTATATTTGACCACAGGTGCGAGTAATCCTTTAATCGCTGAAGTGGTTACCGGCGAAGTATCCATACCTTCGAAAGCGCCAAAATATTCAAGGTTGACTTCAGTGATGGGTTCATCAGTCAGTTGCGCCTGTAATGCGCCCATACGATCTGTGAGCCTCAGGTATGGACCCAAAATTTTCATTAAATCTCCACTCACATTGGGCGCGTTCACTGCATTTCTGATGGTGCCATTTTTTAAATAATCAATGATTTGATCAGCAACATCTGATGCAACATTCGACTGGGCTTCTTTGGTTGATGCTCCCAGATGGGGCGTACAGATAAAATTATCTAACGATAATAAAGGAGATTCTCCAGGTGGTTCTGTTTCAAATACATCCAATGCTGCGCCAGCAACCTTTCCTGAATTTAGGGCATCGTAGAGGTCAGATTCATTAACAATACCACCGCGTGCACAATTTACAATCATCACGCCATTTTTCATTTGATCAAAGGAAGATTTGTTAATTAATCCAATGGTTTCTTTCAGTTTGGGAACATGAATCGTGATATAATCAGCACGTTTGTATAGTTCTTCCAAAGAAACACTTTCATAGCCATGTTTTTGAATTTGGTCTGGCGTAACGTGAGGGTCATACACAATCACTTTCATTTTGAGGCCTCGGGCGCGATCAGCAACAATTGATCCAATTTTTCCCATGCCGATCAACCCAAGTACTTTATTGTAAATCTCTCGCCCCTGAAGTGATTTCTTTTCCCAACGTCCATTTTTCATAGACATGGTTCCTTGTGGTATATTTCGACTCAATGCCAGCATCATGGATATTGCATGTTCGGCAGTGGTGACAACATTGCCAAGGGGGGTGTTCATCACAACAATGCCTTTTTGTGTTGCTGCTTGAATGTCAACATTGTCCAGCCCAATTCCAGCACGACCGACAACTTTTAACCGATCTGCAGCATCCAATATATCTTTTGTCACTTTTGTTGCACTGCGAATAACCAGCGCATCATAATCCTTAATAATTGATTTGAGTTCATCTGGCGGAAGTCCTGTTTTGACATCAACGGAAATGCCGTCGCAAGCCTCAAACATTTGAATGCCATTTTCACCCAATTTATCACTAACCAATACTTTCATTGTTAAAACCCTTTTATGGGAAAAGTTCCCATATGTTTTTTCCAGTATTCACGCAATCGCTTTTTTTCATCATCCTGTGCCTGCAAATAGGATAGTTTGAAATTATTGACGCGAAACTGGATATCTTCTTCATTCATTTTTTTTGCCTGATTCAACATTTTCAGACTTTGAATCAGAAATTTACCGGATATTTCAAAACGACCTTTCAATCCTTCTAATACACTGATATCAAATAACAATTCACCATATACAGGATCTGCCTTGCGATCAAGGCGATCAAAAATGGCCCTAGACATTTGAAAGTACTTGCTCGCCTGTTCATACTTGCCTTTGTTTTGAGACATTTTTCCAAGTCCCTTGTATAATCCTGCGACTGTATGTGGATCAGAGTTTCCGACCATAGCAAACGTCCTGGCATAATAAAGTTCGGCAGAATCGTATTCACCTCGGGCTTGGGCTGTATGGGCTGCTTTTTGGTATATGGATATCAGGTTGTGGGTCATTCCCAGTTTTTCATAAACTTTCATGGCTTTGTGAAACCAATGCTCAGAAATATCATAATCACGTCTGTCTGTGGCAATAACACCCAATTGTTGATAAATTGTGGCGGCTCTGTATTCATCCCCATATAATTCAAAGATTTCCATTGCTCTTTCATACCATTTTTCCGCTCGTTTTAGGTCATTTTGTTCATATCCAATTAGACCCAATTGCCGAGAAATATCAGCCGCCTCATATGATTCTCCATCTCGAGTAAACGTTCTAAAAGCAATTTTGAGCCATTGTTCTGCAACGTCTGAATTACCGGTTTCATGTAAAACACGACCGAGTTGATGTTGCACACTGGCCGTCTCAAATTCTCGATTCGATTTTTCAAATATTTCGAGTGCTTTTTGTAACCAGAGTTTCGCTTTGTGAAATTGACCTTGTTCTTCAGATATATGCGCCAGCTGAAACAATGTAATGCCTTGCATTTGTGGATCTTCAAGGGCCTGGTGAATGGCGACCAGTTCGGCAAAACTTCGCTCTGCTTTGGCATAATTCCGATTAACTCGTGCAAGGGCAGCAATGATCTGCATCAATACCCCGGAATGATCATACATGTTTTGTTTTTTTGCTTCATTATAGGCCCGATGGAAAGTGGCATTATTAAAGTAGCACCATATCTGTTTGCTGAAGCTGTCCAATGATTTCATGTTGGCGGCCAATCGCGCAATGACATGCACAAATGCCCCGGACCAGTCGTTACAAATATTTTCAGGTTCACAAGACATGGAAATCCGACGTAAATATTCGGTTAATATCGGAACAACCATATAGTTTTCTGTGCCGGGGATATATTTTGAAACCAGATGGTGATGTTCGAAAAAAGAGATTAAATCAATCACCATCTTTTTTACAACATTTTCTGCAGATATGCCCATTATTGAAGACTGATAAATATTAATGATAGATTGAAATAAATCGGTCTCAATGCATCCTTCATATAATCCCAAAGGGGGTAGCAGGGCTTGTGCATTTGAAGGCAAATCTGAAACAACCATATCCATCATTGCCATAAGATGTGTTCGATATTCATTTGACGATGTATTGCCAATACGCATGACATGATGTCTGTGTGCATGATACCTTGCAATTAGAGTTTCCGGACTTTGATATTGTAATCGTGGTAAGAAGAGTTGTAAGGATAGCGGATTGCCATTGATAATCTGCATCAAACGCTGCATTTCTTTTTGATTGATATCCATGTGAATATCATATGATTGAAGTATCCTTGTTGCCACTTGACTGCTTGAAGATTCATCAAGGGGTTTGAGGTTAAAAAAAGAAAAAATGTCAGGATCACGATCAAAACAAAACAAATCGTCCGTTTCGGAACTAATCAAAATAAATTTTGATATTACCCCATTAATATTAAAAAAAAGCTCTTCTAAAAAGTCCATTTCTTGTTCAGGAAAGATTGGATCAAGAAACTCTGACATGTTTCCGGTCGCTTTTTCAAAATTATCAATAACGATTGTATGCGGTTTTATGGAAAGAATATTGGTTATCATTTCAACCTTTTGACTCAGTGTTGAATTGAAAAAATCATTATTGGGAGAATGGGCTGCAATACTGTTCAAGATGAATTCAATTGTTTGAACATTGGGTAGCGAAAACCAGAAAATTTGATGAAACTGTTTTTCTTTTTCTGTTAGTTTTTTTAAAAACTTTCGAACTAAAGCTGTCTTGCCCATGCCTGTTCGTCCTTGAACCATAATAACCGGCTGCTCTGAATAGTAGCAAGTTTCTAGCTGTGTTATCTCTTGTTGTCGTCCGACAAGGCTAGATGAAGTGATATCTTCAAAAGCCAAAACATTTTGAATCATTTGAAAATTCATAGAATAATATTCCTTAAACACTTGAAAATAGTATATGATAAGCCTTTAATGTAAATCATTTGTTCCTTGATCGCAATAAATTTTTATCCATTCTAGGCGCGTATTGGAATGCCATGACTCTGGTCAGTAGTGAGAATCTCAAATGCTGCTCGGTTATCTGTTCTAAATATAACAGGTGACTTTTCTAATTCCCCATGAACAAACAGTTGAATTTCACAACTAGCAATTTTTGTGTTTAAACAGTGTTTTACCCCACCCTGTGGGTTGTAGTAATTTAAACCAACAATATTGTCCTTTTTTGTAGAAATGGATCCCTCAATTTTTTCAGTGGCTGTTTCTGATGAAAAATTCCAGGTAAAGTATTCAAGAGATGCTTTTGCACGTAAACTTTGCGGTATACTGTTCAGTCGGAATTCTTTGCCCTCATGGCGAAGCACCAAAATTGTCATAAAGGGTGTCCAAAAGGATCCATATCTCAATCTTGCAGTTGCGATTTCAAAAAAACTATCTGGATGAGAATCAAAACCGGATACCTGCCCCCAGGCATAATGATCTGTGTGCTTAACCCCCCAGTTATGGTTTTGACTGCCAATCCAGTTTTCAATATGAAGGTTCATTCCATTGATATTAATGTTTCCTGAAAATTTAGCCAATGGTTTACCAGCCAATGTTTTTGCTTTGGGAAAGGGCATATCATATATTTTGCGCTGGAGTAAAAAAAGAGGGGGCTCATTGCTTTCATAGTTGATATCCCAAAATATCAGTTGATCACCTGTTGCTGCGCGACCCTTGCATTGCGTTTCATTGAGCCGAGAATCACCAATGGTCATATTCAACTCGTTGCTATAAAATATACAATGTTCAATGGGGCTTTCGGTTTTGGCGCAAATATGATTGCCAGTTTCTCCATCAAAATAGACAGCCCAAACTTCTCCAATGGCTGTTTTTTGGTTTTCAGGACTGACCAGGGTAAATCGAACCCAAAAAGCCAAAGGCCGATCCGGATGATTGGCTTGCAAAAAATAACTTTCATAATGTCCGGTTCGCTTATGAATGGCATACCGGGTATTATTTGCTGTTTTGGGCTCTATGATCGGCCAAGAAAATGGTAATGAAAATGATGGCATTTTATCCTCCATTTGCGAAATCAATTCTGAAATATTTAGGGCAATAATTATGCCAAAATTAGAGAAAAGGATTGTTGCTCATTATCATGAAAGCACTTATATTCAAGTTTTCAGCGCCATTGATTCTGGGAGAACACAGCATTCACTAGAAAAAATATTCAATATTTATAAAATATTAACCTTCATTTCCATGAGTAATGATGGATACTGAATGAATTCGACCCAGGTATTTTTTAGTGTTGAATGTTGGATACAACCTTTTAACCAAAAAAGCCCAAAACCATACTCAGACGGCTCCGGGCTTTTATAATGAAAAATATCTTTCGCTAATTAAGCAGCGGCATCCAATGCACGTCGAGCTTCAAAATCCATCAGCACTCTTTCAGTCTTTTTATTAATTCCCAATGCATCGCGTTTCTTTTCAATATGGGCAATCATTTTATGTGCATGTTCAATTGGATCAACTGCAAAATCCCATTTACCGAGACCCCATTCTTCAAGGCCTTCAAACAATAATTTATGGAATTTAGTATTCTGGGTAATGGGAAAGGTTGCACCAAAGACAGTGTAAACACCTGATGCGACGAAATATTGGCCAATGGAAATGGCTTTTTCACTCATCCACTCTGGAGCCGATCCTGCGGCGGGAAGATCTGCCAGACAAGTTCCCAGCCCACCAGTTTTGACCATTTCTGATGCAGCAACTAGAATTCGACTGTTATCAACACAAGAACCAAGGCCCAAAACAGGTGGCATACCAACAGTTTCACAAACTTCCTGCAAACCAGGTCCGGCAAGATGAGCTGCTTCTGGTGTATACAAGCCATTCTTAGCCAATGTGACCTGTGAACAGCCTGTTTGCAGAACGAGAACATCATTTTTGATCAATTCTTTAACCACTTCAAGATGTGTCCTATCTTGCTGAACTCTTGGATTGGTACATCCAACGACACCAGCAACACCTCGAATACGGCCATTAATGATATTGTCATTGAGTGGTTTATATGATGCTCGGAATGTTCCACCTAGCATATAATTAATATATTCATGTGAAAATCCATGAATACCTGTATGTTTGAATCTGGGGATTTCCACTGGTTTTTGGCGATTCTTGAAACGAGTGATGGCACGAATGACAACTTCATCAGTACATTTTCTCGGTTCATGCTCAACAAATTCAATATGTTCAACACCTTCAATATGGGCTCGCGGATTGGTGGTAAAGAGTTTCGTTCCATAACAGTCGCAAACAGTTGTTAGGCCTTGCTTAATACATTGAACATCCACCGCCATCGCATCAACTGCACCAGTAATAATGACTGCTTCAGTTGACATAAAATTACCAGCATGTGGAATTGCATGACGCGATAAAACTTCTGCACCTGAGCAGCACATACCTGCCAGAATAATCCCCTTTGCGCCAGCATCTTTAGCTGCTTGTATTAACGCAGGATCTTGTACAGAGACGATCATGGATTCGAAAAAGTTGGGTTCATGACCGTTGATAATCACATTCACATGGTCTTCTTTTAATACGCCCATGTCCACTTCAACACTCAAAGGACTGGGAGTACCAAACAGAATATCGGACACTTCAGTGGCAACCATTGAACCGCCCCAACCATCGCTTAAGGCCGTGCGGCTAAAATGTTTGGCAATGTTGTTGTATTCTTGATCAACACCAATATGTGTGCGATGCATCATTTCCATGAGTTCTCTCATGGCACCACGCGGTACGATTCCTAATTTTCGCCATGTTTCCAGTGTTTTTTCAGGCACGCGTTTCATAAAAGGAATTTCACCTTCAATGCCTGTATATGTTTTTTCTAATTCTTCGTAAAGTTCGGTTGCAATTTCTTTAATATCACGATCCTGGGTTTCGATTCCAATGGATTCTGCTACAGAAATTAGCTTATCTGTATCTTTAATCTTGAAATCTTTTATATGCCCTCGAACCACTTCACGAAAAACATCCAACATGGACATACCATGATCAGTATGCGCTGCTGCACCACTGACGACCATGCGCGCAAAATTTCTTGCCTGAATGGTATCAATTGTTGCACCGCATACACCAACCTTGCTGTATGGATCTTTTGCATTCAATCGGCAAGGACCCATGGAACAGTGTTTACAGCACGCAGAATCTGCACCAATGGGGCAGGCTTTCATGCTATCCGCACGATGAAATGCTATTTCGACACCATCTCGTTCAGCCCGTCGCAACATCTGTTGCGTTGATGGACAAATTGTTGCTGCTTCTATATTGAGCTTTTTATCTTTAGCCTTTGCGGCTACAGCTTTTTTGGCAGCGACTTTCTTTTCAGTTGACATTCACTTCCTCCCTTCGTGGAAAGATTATACATATCTTATCGGTTTTTTTAACCCGAATATTTGAATCATTGCAAGACTGAATTATTGATAAAATATATGCCATGTGATTCATGGCATACGCTTACCATTATTTCATGAATGCAGAACGTTTCTTGCTATTTAACCCACTAAAAAAAAATTAAGAGTACCATCTTAATAAATAATTAGGCTGATGTCAACCAGATACCCTTAATTAATCAAAAACAATCATGGAATTATTCAATAAGTAATTGATATCAAATATTAAAAAAAAAAATTGATTTTGATTAATTTATTTTTTCACGTAATTTTCCTGAGCACTTGAAGGTCACAACCCGCCTTTCTCGCAACATTAAGTCATTCCCGGTTGCAGGATTTCGACCTTTTCTTTGTTTTTTTTCTTTGACACAAAATTTTCCGAAACCTGAAATTAAAACATCTTCACCTTTTTCCAAAGTTTCTTTAATAATTTCAATAAGGGTTTCAACAATAAACACAGAATCCTTTTGATTGTATCCCATTTTATTAATTTTAGATACAATATTATTCTTTGTTAACGCCATAGGTACTCCTTATAATAAAGTCTTAGGCCGAATGATCCAAAATAATAAATGGATAATTTCATGGCCTATTAATAAATAAAAAACAGTTACATTTGCTTAAATTTAAAATTGTTATCTTAGAGGAATTATCAATATTTGTCAAGTTGATTTCAGTTTTTAAAGTAATTCTTGACAAAACACGCTAAAACCATATATTTCTTAGAGTTGAAATTTAATAATTGTGAGGTTTCTATGAAAAAATCTCTGACGTATGCCGATTCTGGTGTTGATGTTGACAAAGCCAATGCATTGATACCTGAGATAAAAAAAATTGCCAGAACAACCAATCGTCCAGGTGTAATAGGTGATATTGGTGGATTTGGTGGACTGTTTTCATTAAACACCAATCAATTTAAGCAGCCTGTTTTGATCAGTGCCACTGATGGTGTTGGAACAAAACTCAGAGTCGCCTTTATGATGGAAAAGCATGATACTATTGGAATAGATCTTGTTGCAATGTGTGTCAATGATATTGTTGTACAGGGTGCAAAGCCATTATTTTTTTTGGATTATATTTCATCAGGTAAACTGTTACCTCATGTCATATTAGATATTGTCCAAGGGATTGCCGATGGCTGTCGTCAGGCGGATTGTGCATTGATTGGTGGCGAAACTGCTGAAATGCCTGACTTTTATCGCCCAAAAGAGTATGATATTTGTGGGTTTTCTGTTGGGGTTGTTGAAAACACAAAAATTATTGATGGATCGAACATCAGTGTTGGCAATAAAATTATTGGAATAGCATCTTCCGGTTTACATAGCAATGGGTTTTCATTGGTCAGAAAAATTCTTTTTGATAAATTGAATTATAATGAAACATCTTACATCGCTGACCTGAAACAAACTGTCGGAGAATGCTTGCTAACACCCACCACAATATATTCAGAAATGTTACAGCCTCTCATTCGAGATTTTAATATTAGCGGACTGGCTCACATAACTGGTGGTGGCTTGATAGATAATATATCCCGAATTTTACCCAGAGCATGCAAAGCAATCATACAAAGATTATCATGGGATATCCCCCCCATTTTTTCTTTATTGCAAGATGCTGGCAATATTTCAGATAATGAAATGCTGAGAACATTTAATAATGGAATTGGGATGGTTGCAATTATTCACGAATCACAGGCCATTGAAATTGTGGAACGATTAAAAGCGATGAATGAAAATGCCTGGATTATTGGTGAAATTCAAAGTGCCAAAGAAGGTGAATCTCAGGTACATTTTGTTTAATTCTACCCAAATATGGTCAAATAATAATCTGATAAACCAAAATGTTTAATCATTGAAACGTTTGAAATAATTGTGCCAAAAGCATAAATCAAGCCATGATATAGGAACGTTCAGAAAATAAGTCCCCCATTCAATAAATGTTCATTCAGTTTTTTGAGCCATGATGACACTGACTAAAATGAATAAGATGAATTTAAAGTGTCTTTATTTCATCTTATTCAGTGTCATCATGGTTCAAAAAACTGAATGTACATTTATTGAATGGGGGACTTATTTTCTGAACGTTCCTTTTTTATCTTTTTCAGTGTCATCATGGTTCAGAAACGAATCAACAAATATTGAAAAATATGGACTATCAAATATGCGTTACACAGGAAATATTTTTAGACCATTTAGTGAAGCCAATAGTTATCTATTACAATGCACGATTGGCTGTTCCCACAATCAATGCACCTTTTGTGGAATGTACAAAAATCAAAAATTTCAGATTCGCCCGCTTGATGAATTGAAAACTGATATCAAAATGGCGAAAGCGCATTATGGCGATTTAGAAAAGGTTTTTTTGTGTGATGGTGATGCCATTGTTATACCCACCGACATGCTTCTTGAACTTCTTCATGAATTGTATCAAACGTTTCCCTCTTTACGTCATGTAGGGGTGTATGTTGGCCCTACCAGCACATTGAATAAATCCCTTTCTGAATTATCTGCTTTGCGTGCAGCAGGTCTCACCAAAGCATATTTGGGAGTTGAAACCGGTGATGATGATATCCTCAAATCAATAAAAAAAGGTGTGGGTTTTGCTCAAATGCGTGACGCAGGACTTCATTTGATACATTCAGGAATCAATCTTTCTGCAATGGTTCTTTTGGGTATTGCCGGCCCTGGAGAAGCATCAGAGAAACACGCCCTTGCAACAGCTCGCATTTGTAATGAAATGAAACCTCATTATCTTGCCGCACTCACTGTTACGCCTGTTCCTGGTACAGTCTTGTTTCATCAGATAGAAAAAGGGAGTTTTCAATTGCTCAATCCGTTTGAAACGCTCCAGGAAATGAAATGGATATTTGAAAATATTACTGTTGATCCTTTAAAATTTGTTGGCACACATGCATCGAACTATCTTCCCATTAAAGGAACCCTTCAAAAAGATAAACAGCAAATGATTCATATGATTGATGATATTCTGTCCAATGAAAAACATACAGCACTCCGATCTGAAAATATGAGAGGCCTGTAAAAAATTGTTTTCTAAAAAACAGTTTCGTTGAAAATGGAACATCAAAGGCTTTGTGCGTTTTATACCTTAAATGCATTTAACTTATGCAATCATATAAACGCTTACTTATAATAACAAGCGTATTTATTATGAAAACCTCAGATCGTTTTTTATCCTATATTGCTATGTACAAGTTGAAAGCAATCAGCATTGGATTTATTGTCATGCTGATTTCAATTTGTGCGGTGATGTCAGTACCATTACTTGAAAGAATAATTGAATCTATGGGCAACAAAGATACAAACAGTATGATCTTTTGGCTGTCCATGACAATTGTTGTATATGTTATCAGAAGTTTTGCCGCTTATGCGCAGATAACATTATCTTATTCTCTGGTATTGGATATCATCACCAATTTACGTATGGACTTGTTCAGCCATTTACAACACTTATCTTTGGATTTTTATGATAATCGTGAATCGGGTAAAACACTCTCTGTCCTGCTGGCTGATATTCAAATGATTCGCTTAACACTTACTGAAATATTTATCAAAATTTTTAGACATGTATTAACGCCTGTTGGTCTTGTGGCTTATCTACTCTATATGAACTATAAATTGACCATTATATTAATGATTATTCCGCTGATGATGACAGTGCTATTCAAAAAATCGCGTGTCATCATGCGCAATGCCAGTCGTAAAGCATCTGAGAGTAGCGGACAGATTGCATCTTTTTTTCAGGAAAATATCAGAGGGGCAAAAGTTGTCAAAGGATTTGGACTGGAAAACATTCAGATGCAGCAAATGAAAATCATCAATCATGAAAATGTTGAATGCATAAAAAAAGAAGCCAGAGTCATTGCGATCCAGGATCCTTTTTTATTTTTAGCGCATGTTATTGCCTCTGTCATTATCATCGGAATTGCCAGCGCTTTTATCATCTCAGGAGAAATGACACCTGCTGAGCTCATTTCATATCTTTTGGGAGTTTTTCTTTTTATTGATCCCATTCGAGAAATATCCAAACTGAATATACTTTTCCAACGCATTCTGGCATCAGCCGGAAGAGTTTTTGAATTGTTGGATTTAAAGCCCTCTGTAATTGACAAGCCTGGTGCTTTCGCATTGAATCATGTCAAGGGCAAAATTGAATTTCAAAAGGTAGATTTTCAATATCAGGATGACCGATCTCAATCTTTGACTAAGATTGATCTGGTTGTTCATCCAGGTGAAATAATTGCGATAACCGGTGAAAGTGGCGCAGGAAAAACGACGATGGTAAACCTCATTCCTCGTTTCTATGATCCCATTAAAGGGTGTATTCTGGTCGATGGTCAAAATATTAGAGGCATTTCACTGAGATCCTTACGAGACATTATTGGTATTGTGCCACAGGAAACTATTCTTTTTTCAGGAACATTTCAAGACAATATCGCCATCGGCAAACCCGGGGCATCACTGGAAGAAATCGAAACAGCTGCAAAACTCGCCAATATTCATGATTTTGTGATGCAGCAGCCATCCAAATACCATACACTTGTTGGGGAAAATGGGGCATTTCTTTCCGAAGGGCAAAGACAGCGTATTGCCATTGCCCGCTGTTTTTTAAAAAATCCTGACATATTAATTTTGGATGAAATTACTGCTTCTCTGGATGAAAATTCTGAAAAGCTGATCATGAATAGCCTGAATAGACTGCTAGAAAAACGTACAACATTTATTATCTCACACCGCCAATCATTACTTCAATTGGCAGATCGGGTGATCTGTTTAGATAATGGAAGAATAAAAAATTACGCAGAGAGTTGAACTATTTCATATTTTCAAAAGGATTTATCAAGCATTTTTAACGTGCTTTGCTCACATGAATTAAGTGAGGTCATTTCAAACCATCCGAATTTAACCGCCTGTATACTTCTTTCATAATTGTATTTAAAACAACAGATGCAAAGTCACCACCTTCCATCAAACGATTGAAAATTTCCTGGTTTTGATCCATCCGCTCAATGATCTTTTCGTTGTAGGATTCTTCAAAGGGAAATCGAAAATTATCCAGGCTATTCACCTTTGCCTGTACTTTTAATATCTCATCTGATAGACAAGCCTCAACAATCTGTTCAAAAAACAATCTATCGGTTTCTGTAAAATCAGTACCAAATTTGTCATTTATGATTTGTATGATTTCCGATAATAAGGACTTGTCATCATCTTTTTTTCTGCGTAGCCCAGCTTCTGTTACAGGTTGAAGTTTATATTCTGAAATTTTTTCCATAACAATGGGTTTGTCAGTCATTTTGTCGATTCTGTAAAATTCCATAGCAACTTCATCATCCAGTTTTAAAGAATCTTCAATATTCCTTTTGGGGAGTTTTTTTAAGAGAAATCTGGCATATGGGAACAACTTTTCCAATTCAATATCATGAAATGGAATAATCTGCGAAAGGAACGAATACAGACGTGTGAAAGATTTCACAGTGTGCTTGAAATCATCCTGGGATAATGGACCATCAGTAATTGTGGCTTCTGGTAATTGTTTAAATCTTTCAACAGCAGGGTCTATAAACGCATTGAGTTTTCCCTGGTTGGCAATATTAAATTTTGGATTGAAAAATACCTTTGCAAAATTAGCCACCTCTGATTGCCAGATAATCTGCGCCTGTTCAATGCGGTTTTTAAGGTCATACAATAAATTGGGGTCAGTGGTATGTTCCAGTTCTGTCAGCTCGTAATAGGGTTGAAAGGCAGCCTTGATGTCATCTGCTTCATTCATGAAATCAAGTACAAAGGTATCTTCTTTACCTGTACAAATACGATTCAGTCTGGATAGGGTCTGCACAGCTTTAACACCGGATAATTTTTTGTCTACATACATTGTGTGAAGGAGCGGTTGATCAAAGCCAGTCTGGTATTTATCCGCAACAAGCAAAAGTTGATATTCAGGCGTGTTGAATCTTTTGGGCAGTTCCTTTTCACCAAATTTATTGATTTCAGTTTCTTTGAATTCAACCCCCTTATCATTCACCACACCAGAAAAAGCCACAAGGGTTTTTATATGATGATACCCCTTTTCTTTGATGTATCTATCAAACTCAATTTTATATCTGATTGCATGAAGGCGTGAGCCTGTCACAACCATCGCTTTTGCTTTCCCATTGATTTTCTTGGATACAATCTGTCTGAAATGTTCAACCATAATTTCTGTTTTTTGGGCAAGATTATGTGGATGAAGGGATACAAACCTTGCAATAGCGGTTTTTGCTTTCTTTTTATCAATCTTTGGGTCATCTTCAATGGCCTTTGTCAGTTTGAAAAATGTCTTGTATGTTGTATACCCTTTTAAAACATCAAGGATAAAGCCTTCCTCAATGGCCTGTCGCATGGAATAAAGATGAAAGGGCACAGGTTGACCCGCAGCATTCCTTTCACCAAAAACCTCCAACGTTTTCGCTTTTGGGGTTGCTGTAAATGCAAAAAAAGACAGGTTTTTTTGTTGCCCTCTGAGTAACATTGTTTTGCGGATTTCATCCTCAATGTCATCACCCTCCTGGTCGGCTGTTTCTTCAAGCATGGCTTCCTCAAGATTTTTAGCAGACAATACCTCTTTCATTTTTTTTGAGGCTTCTCCACCTTGAGAACTATGTGCTTCATCAACAATACATGCATAGGTTCGTGATACAGACTTTCCACCAATCTTTTCCATTTCAGCAATTTTGTCCATCACAAAGTTAAATTTTTGAAGGGTCGTAATTACAATATTGGAACCTTTATATATTGACTCTGCAAGTTGAGTAGAGTTTTTGTCAATCTTTTTTACAACACCTGCTTTATGTTCAAACTGATAGATGGTGTCCTGAAGTTGATTATCCAGAATTCTGCGGTCAGTAACCACAATTACAGAGTCAAACACACGCGCATCAAATTGATTGTGAAGACTGGATAAGCGATAAGCCAGCCATGCAATGCTATTTGATTTACCAGATCCCGCAGAGTGCTGAATCAGATAATTTTTACCCGCACCATGTTTTTTGGCATCTTTTGATAATTTACGAACAACTTCCATCTGATGAAAACGCGGGAAAATCATTTTTTCTTTGACAGTCTTTTTACCATCAATTTCAACTGTTTTTTTCTCAATGTGAAGGAATTTGCTGATAATATCTAACCAACTGTCTTTCGCCCAAACATACTTCCAGAGGTAATCTGTGCGGTAACCATCAGGGTTGGGCTTATTGCCTTTTCCATTATTATAACCTTTGTTAAATGGCAGGTAGAATGTCTGTGATTTTTCCAGTCTGGTTGTCATCCAGGCTTCATCAGTATCCACTGCAAAATGAACCAGCGAACGTTTTTTAAATTGAAATAACAAATCTTTTGGACTGCGATCAGATTTATATTGTTTTTTTGCATTATCAACATTTTGCCCTGTCATTTGATTTTTAAGTTCAATGGTTGCCACAGGTAAGCCATTTAAACCAAGAACCATATCCAAAGTATTTTCATTGCGGCTTGTATATTTTACCTGTCTTGTGACTGTAAGGATATTGGCATCATAAAGAATCTGGGAGTCAGGGTTCAGACTGCTTTCAGGTTTAAAGTATGCCATTTGGAATTTAACTCCATGATCTATAAAACCTTTGCGGATAAGCTCAAGACAGCCATTTAACTCAAGTACTCTAACAATCCTTTTAATAACATTGGTTTCAATATTGGCGCCATGTATGGTATGGAGCTTTTCCCATTGTTTGGGCTGTGATTGTTTCAGGAAGCGAATAAGGGTGGGTATGTCAAGGGCAATATTACGATCAAAGTTGGCAGGATTGCCTTTTGTATAGCCACCAGTTGTTAAAAGCTCATGCTCAATGGCTTCCTCAAATGTTTGTTCTATGTGTATTTGGGGCATTATTTTGGTTCCTTCCAGTCTCTGACATCTATTTTTCCTGTTACTACTTCACTGATTAGGGCTTTGCGGTATTCTTGGAGGAGTGTTATTTGTTTTTGGGTTTGGGTTATGATGCTTTCGATGCGGTTGTTTTCTTTTTCTATGTATCGAACAATAGATAACTGTTCATCATAAGGTAATTTTGGTATTAATATTAAAAAGAATTCTGATGGATATAAACGCAATCTAGATGACCATACACCTTTAGAAAACCTATGTATTTCAGAAATAAAGTTTGGTGTTCTGAATAAAACATCATAATATTTTGGAATGAGATGGGTTGTTCTTAATCGGTAAACATTGTATGAAGGACTCACAATTCCAGCTATCGGTGCAGCTCCCAATGCTCCCATCCAAGCCCACATGGTGTTTATAACCAAATCTCCTTTACTACATTTTTTATATCCTTCAAAATTTTCAGCCATAAACATATTTACATTTTTTTCGGATCGCTTTGTAACACCTGTTAAGTGAGAAACTGTTAATAATTCTTCATTACCATTCTCTGATCGTTCTTTGATTTCGTAGAATATTGCCTTTGAACGGAATATTTCCCAATGCTCAGGAATCTCCCCCAACCATTCAACCCCTGAATCCTTCATAGGCACATTCGGATCAAGCCCTTTGGTGACAGCCTGGTTGATAACAGCGGTACGTTCTTCTTTGAGAAGTTCGATCA
>Ga0272440_1000210_pt1 | contig 48588 bp, 42 predicted proteins | sample SSMMMBAug17_FD_192440 | JGI IMG/M metagenome (GOLD analysis project Ga0272440, IMG submission 192440) | Marine sediment archaeal communities from Little Sippewissett salt marsh, Falmouth, MA, United States - SSM-MMB-Aug17 | ecosystem: Environmental > Aquatic > Marine > Wetlands > Sediment ...
GATTTATCAGCGTACCCCCCAGATTCTCAAGTACAATTAACGGCTATTCCTGCTCAAGGATGGAAATTCAGAAAATGGGGGGGAGATATCGACAGTACTGATCAGAAAACAACCATTACGATGGATTCTAATAAAGCGATTGAGGTTTTGTTTGAAAAACCTTATGCCTCTTTTAGTGGTCAGGTCGTGAATACAAATGGAACGGGGCTATCAAGTGTTCAAATTTCTTCAGGTAATCAATCAACAACATCAGATTCCAATGGTTTTTTCTTGCTTGAAAATGCAGAGATTCCTGCTGATGTATCCCATGCAACCGTTTTGTTTGAAAAAGAAGGATTTTGTCTTCTGAAACAAGTGTGCAGTGTTCAAGACCAACAATTAATTAATTTAACGCCCATATTATCAGACTATTGCACAATAGATATTACTATTTCAGGTGAAGGAAATGTTATATGCTCACAGAATGATAACCCATTAAACCAACTATCTGAGAACTTTCAGTCATTTACACTTTTAGCGCAATCTTACCAGGATACCCGTCTCATACCTATTCCCAAAAACAAGGATGTCCTATTTAAAGAATGGTCCGGAGACATATCAGGATCAGACCATCCTCATCAATTTAATCTGATTCAGGATATGTCGATAACCGCTGAATTTATCGATGCACCCTATGCGGGGAAAATAGACTTACCTTTAGTTATCAATATGTTGCAAATACTTACTGCCCAACCATTATCAACGAAATATTCGATTGATATTAATGAAAACAATCAAAGAGATATTTCAGAGGTAATACTAATGATGCAATATATTTCTGATAATGATTAATGGAGATGATCAATGCGAATTTCAAAGACTATTCCATTTGAAAATTTTGATAAATACATAACATTCATCATTAGTATTTTATTATTGTTCCCAATTTTTTTACAAGCCAATAAAGTGATGGCAAGTTATCAAGCAATTACTGGTGCGAAAGCAATGGCTCTTTCCGATGCTGTTACAGCCAATCCCCCCCATTTAATGGCGATTCATTACAATCCTGCTGGTCTGAGCCAGGCACGAGAAGGATTGGTCTATCATCAATGCTTGACCGCTTTATCTTTTCACCGGCGCAATCAATTTTCGCCTGATCCATCATTTGATATTTTAAATATTTACCAATCTGAAGATGATCCGATTGCCAATCAATCATCATCACATGGAAAAAGTTATTTATATTATCCATTGTATGGTGATATTCATGGAGAGAGTGTCAATTATCCATTACCTTTAGGCGTGACTTATCGTCAGCTGGGATCACGGTGGATAATGGCCTCAGGCTCATATATGCCTTTTGCATGGGGGAACCAATACGATAGCAATGATCCCTCACAATATCAATCCTATGCCCATTATCAACAACATCTTATTTATGCATCACCTGGAATTGCCTATCAATTCAACGATACTTTTTCTCTGGGGGTTGCTTTGGGTGTTGGACAAACCGCTTTGGGACAATCCTCAATGATTCGATTTCCCAATGATATCATGGCACGAAGCAAATTTTATAATCGTCCAGGAGGACTTGGCCCGTTTGATAGTATTGCGAATATGCAATTAGACTTACGTGATGATACCGCTCTTTCATTCAATGCCGGTATTTTATGGAAACCATTACCGGATTTACAAGTGGGTTGTGTCTATCGTAGCCCAATTATTGCAAATCCCAAAGGGACTTACCATATTCAATATTCTAATGAATTATTGATGCTTACCCAATGGTGCAGGGAAAATCCAGGGAATGATACCTTATTGCATGCGCCAGGTTTAGGAGATATCGATAAAGCTTTAGAATCGGGTTCTTTATATTTGGAAAAATTCCAATGGCCGGATTCATTTCAATTAGGAATACAGTATCAATTATATAATCAAATAAAACTGATGCTTGATTTTCAGTGGACTCACTGGTCTGGTCAGGAAAAATATTGTCTGGTCTTTGAGGATCCAAATAACCAACTCATTCGTTTACTTCAAGCCATGCGCCAGAATTCTATTGAAGCTCAAACGATCATTTATGAAAAAAAGGCGAAAGACACATTATCCTGTCATTTAGGGCTGGAATGGCAACTGAAAGAAAGCCTTTTGATTCGTGGTGGTTTTGCCTATCAGCCTCAATCTTCTGAGGATTCTTATATGAATTTGTTCAGTATGCCTGGTGTTACATCGATCAGTGCTGGCCTGGAATGGCGATGGCCTAATCGATGGGTTATCGAGCAAGGGGTTGCTTATTTTCGTTCACAGAATAAAACAATTCACAATAATACCAGTCAACAATTAAATCTTGAAGATTCAAGCAATGTCTTTTTTTCTCCCTATGCAGGGCAAAGTGTTTCAACCAAAGTATCTGGATTTGTCTTTTCACTTAATGTCAGAATACCGCTCTCTCAGATGAGCTATAGATTTTAAGAAATAGAATAAAGAATAAAGATTGATAAACAACTGACCATCTGATAACAACGACTCAAATTTTTTTTTATTGGAGGCCTTTCATGCAAGTACAAAATATATGTGGGGAAGGATTATCATTTGATGATGTTTTGCTTGTCCCACGACTTTCAGAAGTTTTACCCAAAGATGTTGATACAAAAACACAACTGACCCGTGATATACAATTAAATATTCCAATTGTTTCAGCGGCAATGGACACAGTTACAGAATATGAAGCAGCGATTCAATTGGCAAGACAAGGGGGTATTGGATTTGTTCACCGCAACATGAGCATCGAACGTCAGGTTCGACAAGTGGCACGAGTAAAAAAATCTGAAAGCGGAATGATTATCAATCCAATTACGATTCATCCTGATAAACCGGTTCGTAGTGTTTTAAAACTCATGCAACAGTATTCTGTATCCGGTGTTCCAGTAACACAGGGAAAGTTATTGTTAGGGATTGTCACAAATCGTGATCTTAGATTTGAAACCAACTTAGATACAACTGTCTCTGAAGTCATGACCAAAGAAAATTTGGTGACTGTTTCAGAAGGTATTACTCTTGAAGAATCTAAACGATTGCTTCATAAACATCGAATTGAAAAATTGCTGGTTGTGGATAAAGAAGATCGTCTCGTAGGAATGATTACGATCAAGGATATCGAAAAAATAAAAAAATATCCAAATGCCTGTAAAGATAATATGGGGCGTTTACGCGTTGGTGCAGCCGTTGGCGTTGGTCCGGATATGGAAGAAAGAACACAGGCTTTAATAGATGCACATGCAGATGTTATTGTGATTGATGCTGCTCATGGTCATTCAAAGAATGTGATTGAGGCGGTTCGTATTTTAAAAAGTAATCATCCAGAAATGCAATTGATCGCTGGTAATGTTGCGACTCATGAAGGATCAGAAGCACTTATCGAGGCTGGTGCGGATGGCATTAAAATAGGTATTGGTCCTGGATCTATTTGCACGACTCGAATTGTAGCCGGGATTGGTGTACCACAGATAACGGCTATTGCCAATTGTCGTGAAATTTCTGAAAAGTATAATATTCCAACGATTGCTGATGGTGGTATCAAATATTCAGGGGATGTTGTTAAAGCCATTGGGGCTGGAGCTCATTCTGTAATGGTAGGTGGTTTGTTTGCTGGAACAGATGAAAGCCCTGGAGAAACGATTATTTTTCAAGGTCGAAGTTATAAAGTCTATCGTGGTATGGGCTCTATTGAGGCAATGAAAGAGCGCACAAAGGACCGCTATCACCAGGAACATATTGAAGATAACGATAAACTGGTTCCAGAGGGTATCGTTGGACGTGTTCCCTATAAAGGGTCACTTGCTGCAACTGTCCACCAAATTGTTGGTGGTTTGAAATCCGGAATGGGCTATCTGGGAAGCAGAACCATTAAAGAACTTAGAGAAAATGCCGAATTCATTAAAATAACAGCGTCTGGACTTCGGGAAAGTCATGTACACGACGTAATTATCACCAAAGAGGCACCCAATTATAGGTTAGATTAATAAATCTTGAGGCGATTACCGGCAATAAATATACCATATATGCAGTTCCCTATAGGCCATTAATGGCCTCTTCCCCCTTAAAGTGGAAGTTGTTCATGGTATCTTTATTTCCTTAGATAATTGACAGGAATTGAGCATGAAAAAAAAATCCATGATCATAATGGGCTGTATATTGTTCATATACGTAAATTTGGGTTTTGCACAGCCATTACCAGAAGATGTCACTTTAAAAGATATTATCCGCCAGATGCAACTGCTTTCAGATGATCAAAAAGCATTGATTTCTTCAATGGATAATCAATTATCATCTACTCGAGTGGGCTTTGGAAGTATTGAAGGTAAACTATTATGCCCGGATTATTTGGACAAATTATTACCTGTAGCAGATGCGCTTGTCAGAATTTTTCCAGTTACCACATTTTTGCCTGGTCATTTGTTTGAAATGGATCTGCCGAATTCTTTAGATATTCCACAATATCCTCCCGTTCGAACCAGTGACAATGGTTTTTTTTCAATCAAATCAATTCCCCAGGGAAGATACTACGTGATGGCGTATCGAAAAGGTTACAAAACCGCCATGACGATGATCACTGTTAAACAGAATCGGGATGTTCAGGCTGATTTGATGTTGTATCCTGCTGATAATCAACAATCCGGTAGCCTTTTTGGTAAAGTGGTCGAACAAATATCCAAAAATGGATTACTTCAATTGCACCGGTTTCTTCCTGTAAAACAAATTGAAGTTCAATTGTTTCAAATTAAGCCTGAAACCGTTGAATTAATTCGATCTGTTATCACCAATGATCAGGGACGTTTTTATTTTTCTGATATTCCATGTGGCGATTATTTAATCAAGATAAGACATAAGGATTACCAGCTTTTTAGAAAAACTATCAGCATTATGCCAGATTTAGCGGATTCTTTTCCAATTATAAAACCCGTTGAAAGAGATTTTGACGTAAATCCTTTGTCAAATAATTTTCCAGATCAATCACTGATAAATCGTAAAGCGAAAAGACCTTCAAATGGTGAATTGGTAGAATATATTGATCGTATGGGAGAAGGATGCTTTTGTGTTGGGCCATATGGGAACTGGCACCCAGATGTCAATTATGTACAGGCAATCTTAAAACGTGAAACGCCTTCTCCTGTGACACAATTGAGTGGTTATGTTTATCACATGGAAATGAAAAATCATAATGCCACTGCATATCCATTATCTGACATACGCATATTAATCAGACCTTATTTTCCATATCCATCATTGATGACATTTCCTGAGTTCTATGCCGTTACTGATCAAAAAGGTCATTTCTCATGTGATGAATTGCCCTCAGATTATCATGTCAATGGATTATTGCTTTATGAGGTTATCATTCACTCCAAAGGATTTGAACCGCTCAAACAACAAATTGCCATTAAGCCAGGAATTGAAAATAATCGAAATTTTCATTTAAATGCATACGGGTCGCTTTGTCGGTTTCATGGAAAAATTTTGACAACGCAGGCTGCCATTGAATCAAAATCTTCAGTTGAAAATGCAGCAATTCAGTTGTTGTATTTTCCTCAAGACAATAAAAAACCATCACGACGGTGGATGGTTGTATCGGATGCGAATGGTATTTTTGATTGTAAAGATATACCGCCTGGATCATATAAAATTACAATTCATGCCACTGGCTTTGACCCTCTTGAAATCAGCGAAACAATACCACCAGGAAAAACCGTTGAAAAAGATCTTTTTCTCAGTTCTTATGTTGGGCCAGCACGATTAAAAGGAAAAATATTTAATAGCGGGATGCCATGCAAATCAAGTGATGTCTGTGAGCAAACCATTTCAGGCGCTAAAATTGTATTAAATGCTGTACATCCTGTTTCACAAGAGCCACCGGCACAACAATTCTATGAAGTTAAAACCAATAATCAAGGCGTATATGAATTTATCAATATAAAACCAGGGCACTACAAAATGAGTGTTTCTATCGATCGTTTTCAACCCTGGGACGGCTTAATTAAGATTGTTAAAGAAACAGAACATACCAAAAATGTTCAATTAAATCCAATAATAGAATCTGCTGACCTTACCGGATATATCATGCTTGAAATATCAGATTGTCATCACAGAAAAGAATGTCAAAAGCCAATTAAAAATGCACGTGTGGGGTTATCGCAACGATATGCTTCGGGAACAATTATTCCAATTCGTACACAAACAGCAGGTGATGGCAGCTTTCATTTTGAAACCATTCCAGCCATGTCTTATATCGTACACATTCAAGCACAGGGATATGACCCTCAAATAAGAGAAATGACGCTTGTCCCAGGCCTAAATGAAATTACATATACCTTAACTCCTGCTGTAGTATGTCAAAGCAATTCCGAATGTCGTGACAATCATTATTGTGCCAAAACGAGCGGGCACTGTGAACGCACCGGTACTTGCCTGAAATTACCTGATATTTGTCCATCGGTCGTAAATCCTGTATGTGGTTGTGATGGAAGAACATACAATAATTTTTGTGTGGCAGCACTTGCTGGAATTAGTATCGCCTATTATGGGACATGTGTTCCTGAAAGTGAAACCGGACAATTATCTGGAAATGTATATCTTGATCAAGATTCAAAGGAAAAGAAACAGCCGATATTTCAGGCAGAAATAACCCTCCGAAGAAAACTATCAGAATCAACTGTTACGCCAAACGAATTTAAAACACAAACGGATGAAAAAGGCTTTTATGCTTTTGAACGATTGCCATCTGGTGACTATGAACTTGTTATTGAAGGGCCAAATCTTGTGCCTGAAAAAATGACCATTTTGATTGAAGCCAACCAGTCCATTTCCAAATCTTTTTATCTGGCCAAACTGGTGATGAATTCTGTGTTTTCAGGACATGTGAAGCCCAATTGTCAGTCAAAACCATGTCGGTCTCATATTTCTGGTGCAACTGTAATGCTGACACATTTATTGTTTGATAGTATTGGGAACCTTTCTTCAGATGCATTACGGACAACACAGACAGATGCTCAGGGTGCCTTTTCATTTAGTGATTTGGCTCCTGGAGAATATCGAATCAATGTTCAATCTGATGGTTATATGGAGTGGGAAGATGGTTTTATTTTGGCTGTTGATCAAACCAAAATCTTAAACATATCGCTTAAACAAATTCAATCATGCTTTGATAATAGCTCATGCCAACCGATTCAATATTGCCAAAAAAAGCATAAATCGTGTGATCAGTCCGGAATTTGTCAGTCACGACCAATTACATGTATTATGTTGTATGATCCAGTTTGTGGATGTGATGGTAGAACCTACAATAATTCCTGTGAGGCTGCCATGTCTGGTCAAAATGTTGCTTTTCCGGGACGGTGTATTCAAGATCAATGATTCAAAACAGACTGGGAAAAAAAATGCACCATAGGCAGAATTTTCCGAAAAATGCGAATTAATATGTTGATTAATTCCAACTACTAAAGCCAATGGATTTCTTCAAACACTTGTAATACATACATGAAAAAATAATTGATCCCCAAAACGATATTTGTTATGAAGTCAATGAATTATCTCCTGGCATATTTTCTGCAAAACTTTAATTAGAATCTCAATTTTTTTGAATTTAAGGAGGAACTTATGAGCGACGTTATCAATAGTGCAGCCAATTTTGGTCTATCAATGGCTGTCCGGTCGAGTCTTTCTCAGGATGCGCGATATGATATGATCGCCAATAATCTGGCTAACGTTGAAACACCAGGTTTCAAAGGAGATATGTTATCCTTTGATGAGGCTTTAGATGAAGTCGTCACTACTGACTATACTGATGGACAAACAAGGCACACCGGTAATCCTCTGGATATATCTGTTGGAGATGGGTTGTTTTTTTCTGTCGAGACACCGGGCGGAACCCGTTTTACACGCAATGGTAGTTTTTCCTTAAATGCTGAAGGGATGCTCATTACATCAAATGGACATCCGGTTTTAGGCCAAAATGGGCCCATTAATATTAACGGAAACAATGTTGTTATTAATGAAGCAGGCGAAGTTATGGTTGACGGCCAAACCATTGATACATTGAAAATTGTTGATCTGGGAGGGAATAATATTAATGAAGGCTGGATTTTTGGTGAAGAAGGTAGCTCTTTGGAACAATTGAAAAAAGAGGGTTCATCATATTTTCGTTTAGACGGTGAAGAAAATAATTTACCTCAGGCGGAGGATGTAAAAGTTTCACAAGGGACTTTGGAGCAATCCAACGTTTCTACAATGTCTCAAATGATAAAATTAATTGAAACGCAAAGAAGTTTTGAAGCGTATCATAAAATAATCAATACGTTCATGGAAACTGATACCAAAGCGGTTTCAGATGTCGGACGTTTAGGATAACACTATTCATATAGTGATAAAGTCAAAAGGAGCTTCTCATGATAAGAGGATTATGGTCGGCAGCATCAGGAATGTCTGCACAACAAATGAACATTGATGTAATTGCAAATAATCTGGCCAACGTGAATACTGCTGGATTTAAAAAAAGTCGTGCAGACTTTCAGGATCTAATGTACCAAACATTGCGAGTAGCTGGTGCAACAACAGCCAGTGGAAACGAAACACCGACTGGTATTCAGGTAGGGATGGGATCAAAACCTGTTGGCGTTCAAAAAATGTTTTCTCAGGGCAATTATAGTCAGACAGATAATGAACTGGATTGGTCAATTGAAGGTAAAGGTTTTTTCAAGGTTCTCACCAATGGTGAAGAGCTCTACACTCGTGCGGGTGCGTTTAAGTTAGACAGTGAAGGATTTATTTGCACATCAGCAGGTGATCGAATTCAACCTGAAATAACCATTCCACCGGAAACAATATCCATAGCAATTGATCCCGGTGGAAAACTGGTTGCATTTGGACCAGATAACGCTGAATTGGCAACTTCAGATATCAAACTATACTCCTTTTCAAATCCAGGTGGGTTGTTTAGTGTCGGACGAAATTTATATCGCCCTACTGATGCTTCAGGACAGTCCATCGAAGGTGATCCCGGTCTGGATGGATTCGGAACTATTGGTCAGGGCTTTCTTGAAATGTCAAATGTTGATGTGGTTCAGCAAATGGTTTCGATGATTGTTGGGCAAAGAGCCTATGAGGTTAATTCAAAAGCCATTCAAACAGCAGATACTATGCTGCAAATGGCAAATAATATTAAGAAATAACTAAACTTGTTTCTTTATCAAATGTTGGTGTATGGTCGATCAATTGTAAAAACTATTCTGGTGATTGGTATTTTTTGTTGTCAGGCAATTTATGCCGATGCTCAGCAGCCCATAACAGTAACCATTCAACCCAAAACATGGGTCAGTAGTCAGCGAATTTACTTAAAAGATGTTGCAACCATAAATGCTCCAGCTCACTTGAGCGAAAAAATAGCCAATATTTATCTGACTTATGCGCCCAAACCGGGTAAAAGTAAAACAGTTAAAGGGGATTGGATAAAGTCGCGCATAAAAAGCGTTGATTTTATTGAAGAATTAACGCTATCCGTTCCTGAAAGTGTTGAAATTATTCGGGCTTCTCAAGTTATTAGCGAAGAAGACTACCTGAATTATTTTGATGACTATATTTCCCAACATATTGGCGCTGGGGTTCGATATGAAATTAGTCGATTTCAGGTAAAAGGCGATTCTCCATTACCAACTGGGCGTTTGTCCATAAATGTTCAACGCCAGCCATCAGTTGATCTCAGAGGGTTTGTTAACCTGACTGCTTCATTATTGGTAAACGATGTTTTTGTCCAGCGAGTCAGTTTATCCGGGTGGATTGATCGATTTGAAGACATCATTTGTACCACTCGACCATTGGAAAGAAATCATATTATTGAGCGGCGGGATGTTGAGCTTAGAAGTCGTAATGTCTCTAAAGTGAAAGACACTTATTATACACGCATTGAGGATATTGTCGGAAAAAGGATCAAACGTAAAGCAGGCAATGGGGAAATCATTTTTTCATCCATAATTGAAATTCCACCGTTGATTTACAAAGGAAATAAAGTTACCATTATTGCAGAATCAAATGCGCTGATTATTAAAACAACCGGAATTGCTCAATCAGATGGTTACCCCGGAGAACAAATTCGGGTTAAAAATGCAATGAGTCATAAAATCATTCAGGCCACAGTTGTGGATGAAACTACAGTTAAGGTTCAATATTAAGGTACCAATTTAATTAAGGAGCTTAAACATGAAAAAAAAATTGATCAGTATGGCACTTTCCTTCCTATTGCTGCTTTTTTGTGCCTGCGTAACCGGACATAACGTAATGAAATCAACGCAATCCATCCCTGACAACACCAATATGGTTTCAGCTCCTTCTCATCCCCCCGTTCAAGAAAAGCTTCCGGTAACAGAAATATACGAAACGCCAAAACCATATGAAGGTTCTTTATGGACAGATAGTGGCGTGAACTTATTTGGCGATAACCGAGCTGTTAAAGTTGGCGATTTAGTAACCGTTCGTATATCTGAAAATCCAAAAGCGAAGCTTCATGCAAAATCTGACACAAATAGAGAGTCAACTATTACGGGAAGTGCTAATTTTTTGGGTTATCTTCAAGCACTACAACAAAAAAATAAAAATTTAAACCCCACAAATTTAATCAATACAAGCTTTAAACCTGAATTTGTGGGTGAAGGCACCAATGACAGAGATGGCAATATGACAGCCTACGTGACTGCAAGAGTCGTTCGTGTTTTCCCTAATGGTAATCTTTATATTTCAGGCAGCAGGGAGATAAAGGTTGATATGGAAACGCAATATATCACGATATCTGGAATCGTTCGGCCAGAGGACATTGACTTGAATAATGAAATACAATCAACCTACATCAGTGATGCTAAAATCGAATATTCTGGTCGTGGTGTTATAACTGAACGTCAAACGCCTGGATGGGTGATGCGTTTATTGGACACCGCATGGCCTTTTTAACCCACAATTGTTTAGGATGAATTGAAAATGAAAAATAAACCCATTCACATCATTTATTATGTATTGTTTGTTATTATTCTTTTGGTATCATCGGCTTCAGCAATTCGACTGAAAGATATGGCATCTTTTAAAGGTGTACGAAACAATCAGCTCATGGGCTATGGTCTGGTTGTCGGGCTTAATGGAACCGGAGACAAAGCGGGTACAGATTTTACCGTCCAATCACTGGTCAATATGCTCGAACGAATGGGTGTTCATGTGGATAAGGGCAGTGTGAATATGAAAAATGTTGCAGCGGTAATGGTTACAGCCAATATTCCACCGTTTGCAAAAATTGGTCAAAAAATTGATATTACGATTTCATCATTAGGTGATTCTCAAAGCCTTCAAGGGGGCACATTATTATTAACCCCGCTTCGGGGTGTTAACCGGAAAGTATACGCTTTAGCGCAAGGCCCTCTTTCCGTTGGTGGCTATACTGTCGGTGGTGCTGCCGGTGGTGGGACCACGAAAAATCATCCAACAGTGGCCAGGATATCAAGAGGGGCGACTGTAGAGCGTGAAATCCCAATCACTTTGCAAGGAAGAGAGTTTTTAACGCTTATATTAAACAATCCCGATTTTACAACAGCCATCCGCGTTAGAAACAGTATTAATGAAAAATTTGGGCAAATTCTTGCCAGCACATCAGATTCAGGAACGGTTCAAATTCAGGTCCCTCATAATTTTCGAAACAATATTGTACAAATGATTGCAGCCATTGAAAATTTGCAGGTTGTCCCGGATACTGTTGCCAAGGTGATTGTGAATGAAAAAACCGGCACAGTCGTTATTGGTGAAAATGTTCGAATATCAACTGTTGCTGTGGCTCATGGAAATCTTAGTATTCAAATTAAAGAAAATCTCAATGTATCTCAACCCTCTCCATTTGCACCTGCATCCCCAGCCGGCGTTGGAACCACTCAAATGCCTTTAGGTGGTGGTCCTGTGATGGCACCTGGCGGGCAAACAGTTGTCACGCCTGACTCAGAAGTATATGCGACTGAAGAAGATAATAAATTATTGCTGGTGCCGTCTGGCAGCACCATTGGTGAACTGGTACGGGCATTGAATGCCATTGGTGTTTCACCAAGAGATTTGATGACCATTTTAATGTCAATTAAAGCAGCAGGCGCTCTTCAGGCAGAAATTGAGATTTTATAACATTTATGAATAACTATTTAAAAACAGTTTTATTGTATGTTGGAATGTTTTTAATAGCCTTTGTTGGCGGTGCTCTTTCATTTATTTTTTGGTATCATTTAACAGATTTTGAAAATAGTATTAAAGTAACTGATGCAATTTCTATTGCCAATACTTATATTGTATTTACGACAATTATTTTTGTAGGTTTTTCTGTATTTTTGGCAATTGCAGGATTTATATTTACCCATCAATTTTCAACAACAAAAGAAGATCAGTTTTCACACTTAATCCGGGAACTGGGCACAAAACTCAAAGAAAATGAAGATGATTTTGGTATAAAATTTATAAAAAAATCTCTCGAAAATCCAGATGTTAAAAACTATTTGCATGAAAAATTAAATACAAAACTTGAACAGTTAATCCAGGAAAGAGCAAACAATTTGAACAATACACAAAGAATTATCAAAGGATTATCATCATCAACCAAAGGAGAATGATTGTGGAATATTCAAAATCATACACTCCGGAAAGATTTGATACAGCAGCAGAACTATTGGATCACCTGAGTACAACGAATAATCTTGAGATAACATTACCGGTTGATGTTGATAATATTGCTAAATTATTAGGCATTAAAGTACAATATATTTACGATTACGATAATTATAACACTGTAGCGTCCATTGCCTTAGAAAAAGAAAATGCAATTGTCAAAATCAATCTTCCTCAAAATGATTATGAACCCCGACGAAGATTCACGCTTGCCCATGAAATCGGGCATTTATGCATGCATTTATCTGAAAGCAGAAATTCATTTACCGATACGCATCAATCAATGAATCGAACGGCTTCATATTGGGATACCATTGAATCCGAAGCAAATACATTTGCCGCTCAGTTATTAATGCCAAAAGAATTAATTTTTAAACATGGAAATGAACTTATAGCAGAGTATAAAAATGATCACTTTGTCGATCAAATGCCTGTTGATTTGTTTATTGAAGATATGTCCAAATTGTTCAAAGTATCAAATCCAGCAATGCGGTATCGCCTTAAAAATCTGGGATTAATCGAACATTAAAAAAAAATGAGGATGTTATGGAGATTGTCGACATAGGAGTGCAACGAACAGACCTGAAAACCTGGAGCACAGCACCCAAAGAAAAAAAGTTAAAAACAGCCTGTCAGGAGTTTGAATCTTTTTTTATATACGAACTTCTGAAATCAGCCAAAAAGGCACAGCCTAAAAACGGTTTATTTCATAACCAAAAAGAAATGGAATCTTATTCATCAATGATGGATATGGAATTTGCCAAAAATATTGCTCAGGGTGGTGGTATGGGACTTGGTAATATTCTATTTGAACAACTTCAATCTTCTGAAAAAGATGCAGCTAAATAGCTAAAGTCACCTTGTTTTTTGACGATAAATAAATGTGAGTATCCAAAAATGATTGAACAACAACTTGTAAAACGTTTTGAGAGACTTCGCAGCCTTTACGAAGAATTATATGCATGCTTAAAAAAAGAACGACGTTGTATACCACAGGCCAAAGTCGATCAACTTCAAGTTGTGGTTCAAAACATTGAAGAACTTGTTACAGGAATTAATGAAGAGCGCTCGGAAATTCTCACTGTATTAACGCGATATACCGGCAATAAAAATCCAACGTTTGAGCGTGATTTCTTAGTGCAATTTATTTCGCCGATTTATCAGTATGATTTTCTGGAAATGTATGAAGATATTGATCGGTTAATTAATGAAATCAAACGATATGGCAAAGAAAATCGTTTTTTAATTGAAGATTGTCTCACTTTCATTGATGACACCATTCGAAATGTTTTAGGGGCAAAAGATACAAATCCAACATACAACAAAGAAATGAAAGTACGCAAATTAAAATCGAACAATTTATTACTAAGTAAAGAGGTGTGACGTGGGTGGTAGTATAGGATTGCTGATGCAAATCGGCGTAAGTGGTTTAAAGAATCATCAATATGGTGTTGATGTAACAGCGCATAATATTGCTAATGTACATACAGATGGTTATTCAAGGCAAACGGCCGAAACATCGGCCAGACAGGGCGTTAAAACAGGTGGGCTTGTTTTTGGTCAGGGCATTTATACCAGCGAAATTATGAGAAATGTTGATGAAATTGTCAATAAACGACTGGATGAACACAAATCATCTTTAGCAAAATACACTGAATTAGAAACCGCCATGACCACACTTGAAGGCTTTTTTAGCGAAACCGGCAATTCATCTGAAACCAGTTTAAGTTCTTTAATGTCTGAGTTTGAGAATGCCTGGCAATCAGTGGCCAATAATCCAAGTGGAGAAGCCGAAAGAGCCACTTTAATGGAACAAAGCGAGAGTATGGCGGAAGCCTATCGTGGATTGGATGAGTATTTACGCGATTTTCAGGTGGACCTGACTCGGACCATTGCCAATGGCATTAAAGAAGTGAATATAATTACCAGAGAACTTGCTGAAATTAATGGAAAAATATATGGCCTTGAAGCTGATTCTGTGATTGCCAACGATATGCGCGATAAAAGAGATGTTTTAATTACAGATTTATACGAATTGATGAATGTCAGAACCTATCAACAAGAAAATGGCTTTGTTACGATTACAACTGCACAAGGTGCTATTCTGGTCAATGGTACGGATAGTTATGGCCTGGAAGCAGTGGGTGACCCTGTTACAGGAATGTCTGTTATCAATTGGATTACATCAGGTGGACGAAAACTTAATATTACCGAAAGTATCAATGATGGAAGTATAGGTGGATGGCTTGAAATGCGGGATACCATTATAGGCTACCCGGATTCAACCGGTATTCGTGCAGATTATAACGACCTGGCTAAAGAATTTATCTGGGACATTAATAAACAGCATTCACAAGGCTCTGGAATTGAGTTATTTCCGCCCAGTACGACATTGGTTGGAACGTATTATACCACAGACGATGATGCCACTTTGACAAGTTTACCATACGGTGATCGATTGTATCTTGGCGTTGAACAAGAGGGGGATAATGCAGCTATTCCAGCAAGTTTTGATATGTGGATTGGCGACAGTAATGGTGAAAACATTAAGCGAGTCAACATTAAAATGATAACATCTGGAAGCGTTGGTGAAGAAGATGTGCAATTGTTAACAGCAGAAGACTCGCCTGCTGAGTTGGTAGACACGATCAATAAACAAGTTGCGTTGGCGCTGGGTAAAGATGAAGAACAATTCGCTGAATTTGCTAAAGTGCCGGTTTTTGAAGAAATGTCAGAAGAAGAATTGGCAGAGTTAACTGAGGAAGAATTAGAAGTGCTTCAATCTTTGCCAGAATCTGCGTTAACGTTAAAGTTTGGTTCTGATGAAACATTTTCCTTTGGTTTTTCCAATGATAATTCAAATGTTCTGGCAGCCTTAGGGCTTAATACGTATTTTAGAGGCTATACTTCTGGAACAATAAAACTAAATCAAGTTGTTGCAAATAATACCAATTATATTGCGGCTGGCCGTATCACTGACCGTCAGGATACAACCTACAATGTATCTCAATCTATTCAAACAACAGAATTGGGAAGTATTGGTACTGTTCAAACATCTGGACCATATACAGGCACAGATAATGCCATATATGAAATTAAAATTGAAGCTTCAACCGTAATTGATAAAGATTCAGATGATTACCAACCAGTACAGTTCAAATGGCGAAAAAGTCTTGATGGCGGAACAACCTGGGTACAGGGTGAATGGGAAGACATTACCGATGTACATTCAGGAGAATATCCTGTTACTATTGATAGTGGGGTAACGCTCAATTTTCACGCAGGGTATCATCCTGAGGTTCAAGAACAAATTGAAGATGGAAAAGAAACAATAGAATATAAAAATGATTTTATTCAAGATGAGACCTATCAAATTGAAACCGTTGCTGGTGGCGTTATTGCATTCAGTAGTAATGAAAACGCATTTGCGATTACCCAATTGGTTGAACCTATCCAGGAAGAATACCATAATCAGCTAACGATTATTGGAATTAAATCGTTGACCATCTCACGAGAAAAAGGAATTATTGATGTGTCGACTGATCAATTGAATGAAGTTCGCGATAACATTTCAGGTGTATCCCTTGATCAGGAGTTCACTAAACTCGTAGAATATCAACGTTATTATCAAGCTGCTGCCAAAATAGTTCAAACAGCAGATGAACTTATGAAAACAGTGACAACACTTAAACAATAATCAAGAAGATCGTTAATCGAATTGCTGTTTATGCAGGGGATTAACATCACAAGGGGGGAAAAAAATGAAAGTCGCAACCCTTACCGTTTACAAACATATTCAAGAAAGAGCAGAATACACAAGCAATGCCCTCAACGAAGCCATTGATACGGTAACAACCGGAAGAAAAATAAAGCATTTATCCGATGATCCGTTTCGGCTGGCATTAATGCTGGATTCGCGAGCAGATCTCGCTGATATTGATCAATACGAGCGTAACCTCGAAATGGGTGAATCATGGCTGGCAAGTACAGAGGAGAGTCTAAGAAAAATACAGGATCGACTTGCTGATTTACAGGTAACATCATTGGCCATGCTCAATGACACCTATAATAAAAGTGATAGACAACTGGCTGCCATTGAAGTTGAAGAAGTCATGAACGATATTATGCAGGTGACGAACACTGACGTTAATGGTCGATACATTTATGGTGGGACCAGCACGAATGTTGAGCCTTTTGTATTTATGAATAATGCAGGCGATGTTGTCGACGTTTCAAATGCAACGCGTGTTGGTTATATGGGTGACAATCAGCCATTTAAAATTCAAACGCAAAATGATAACGAGTTGACCGTTGGAAATGATGGGTCTGAAATTTTTGGATCAATGTTTGATACGTTGCTAAAACTCAGAGACGCATTAAATAATAATGATGTGGATGGTATTGAAGAGCAACTGGATCCCTTAAAAGCGCATCAGGAACATATTTCTGCTGAAAATTCAGTGGTTGGATTTCGAATGACTCGACTGTCATTCAGACAGGAAGTTCTTGAAGGTGTTAATATTACAACCAAGCAAAAACTGGCCAATCTTGAAGAAGTTGATATGACTGAAGCGATATCAGATTTGTCAATCAAAGAACTGATGTATCAAGCAGCCTTATCGGCATCGTCAAAAGTGATTAATATGAAAACATTGATGGATTATATATAATTTCAGAATTATTATACCACCTATAATTTATTTTTTTCATAATACATCAAGCAGTTTTCACCTGATATCCGGCGTACATCCAATGATGGAAGAAAACGACTTTTAAACCCCATGGCTTTGCAGCCGTGGGGATATTTTTTATTCCAGGTAACATAATAGTGTATGCATCTATGGCAATTGATTCTGATAGGATTCATTGCTTATCATCTTAAATTCATTCATAATAAAAATTTTAGGTTGCTATCTTTATTCGAATTGATTATAATTAAAAGTTATCTGAGTTCGCAATAAAAAAATTATGATTCGCATAAGAAACACCGTTTTCAAAATTCTTCTGAAATATTTCAAAAATTACAATAATGTCATAACCGTCCTTTTTCATAAGGACAAACCATCAAAAGGCTGTGAAAATGAAACGACAATTCATTGCATGTATTTTGATTGTCATTCTGGCACTTACTCTTACTAATCCTTTGTTTGCTGATGAAGAAAAAGCAGAAAAAAAACCTGCCAAGCACGTTACTCTGATGGATAAAATGAAACCCTGGCGTCAAAAAGTCAGAGAATTGATCGCAAAGAAAAAAGGGTTTGTCTATAAGCTACTGAATCCAGATAAGGAATCATTGATTGACACTGAAGATACACAATTGTTGCAAGGCGCTATCGCACGATTTCGGACCAGAAAATGGGATGAAACCAATGGCATTTTGAAAAAATTGATTGCAGATTTTCCTGAAAGCCCACACGTAGAACGTGCTCATTTTATATTGGCCTTGAGTATGGATCATTTTCTCAGACAAACACTTCCTGTTGACTTTGAGAGAATTGTCCGCCGATATAGAGAAGCAATTGAAGCTTGTCCAGGTTCTTACTACATTCCACATGTTCAGCTTGAGATTGGAAATATTTATTTTCAATTGGGGAAATATTACGATGCGCTTCTCTACTACAAACTTGCGGATCGCAGTAAAATCAGTATTCGACCAGATGTGCTATTGAGCTATGGAATTGCATATGGTCTTATTGGTAAAACCGAATTGAGTATAGAAATATTTAATCGGTTAATTAATCAACATCCTGCAAGTTTACAGGCTTCCAAAGCCAGGGTTGAAATGGCAAAAGCATTATTTCAACAAAAAGCTTTTTCACAGTCGATGAAAGTCTTGACAGCCATTCAGGAAAAAGATCCAAATATCATATATGAAAATTTTGATATATTACTTTATACAGGATACAATTATTATGAAATGGGCCAGTTTAGAAAAGCAAGGGATACACTTTCACGTGTAATCAATTATTTTCCAGATATGGAATCGAACCACCTGGTTTTGACGCGAGTTGCTGATCTCTATTGGGAAGATGGTTTAATTGATAAAGCTATTCATATTTATAATAGGGTTTACAACGCTTATCCTGATACCGATGGGGCACTGATTAGTGCAATAAGGATGGTGGACTATGCTAAAATAACAGCACAGGATCGTTATGCAAATCGAATCATACATGAGGTTAAATTCAATCGGCTGGCTGAAGAGGTCTATGATGATATCATTCAAAACCATAAAAAAAGCCCGCTGGCTCAATTGGCACTTTTAAAAGTTGCGATTCAGAAAGAAAAAAATGGACAATACGAAGATGCTGTTAATACAATTATGAGACTTGTGAAAAACTATCCTTCAACGACGCTCAAATCTGACGCACAGGTGACACTGAAATCCTCTCTTGAATCCATGACCCATCAAGCTCATGAACAAAAAAATTATAATAAAATTGTCGACGACTTTAATAAGTATCTAAGATATCTTGTTTTGAAAGATTTTTCAGGTCGATATATGCTTGAGTTGGGAAATGCTTATCTTGCCTTAAAACTATATCGAAGGGCACAACGAATGTATGTTCGCTCTTCAGAACGGTATATTGAAAAGGATCAACCCCCAGATATCTTTTATGGATTAGGGGAATCATTTTATCAGCTAAAAGAAATAAATGAGTCTTTGGAAAATTTTAATCAATTTATCAAAAGATTTCCTAAAGATAAGCGAATAGATCTTGTGTATTCGCGAACGGGCCGAATTTACTATGAACAGAAAGAATTTGCCAGGTCAATTGAATATCTTGAAAAAGCAATATATGGCCGCCCAGGTTATAGTGATTTGTTGGATGATTACTTTAGGCTTTCCCACGCATTTCGGATGACAGGACGTTTTGATCGGTCAATATATACCCTCAAGAAAAATATAGCATTGTTCTCACAATACAAAGATGTTCCACTTGAGAGAATATATGATGTTTATTATGAGTTAGGTGAAGTTTATTTCCAGACAGGAAACAAGAAAGAGGCTGCCGTTGCCTTTGAGGAGGCTCTTAAATCAATCCCTAAGGGACAGGATGATATCCCCGTTCAATTTCGTTTGGCTGAGTGTTATAGCCATTTACAGGTTCGTGATAAAGCAGAAAAAATACTGACACGTATTCGAAAGGCTGAAGATAAATTCTGGAGTAAAATGGCTGAAGCCATGATGAAAGAGATTGAAGTCAATAGGCAACTGGAAAATTTTACACAAATTAAACAACAGGCATCATGATAGCTTATGAATAAATGCCGGATATTACTTGTTGAAACACAATATAAAGATCGTCTTTTTATTACGCAAACTTTGGATTCCCAAGGATTTGATATTGACATTGCAAGCGATGAAAACAAAGCTATCGAATATATTCAACAAAATGATTACCAGCTTGTAATAACGGAACATAATTCTACGCAAATTGATGGAGATCAAATTCTTCTGGCTGCCAGACAAAAAAATGCAGAAATGCCAGTATTAATTTTTTCAGGACCGTGCACTCCTGAAAATGCTGTTAACACAATGAAAGCAGGCGCATTTGACATTGTTTTAAAACCCATCTCAGATGCAATATTAAAAAAAGTCGTTGCAAGGGCTTTGGCAACCACAAAAAATGAAGAGGCGCATCCTCAAAAATTATCATCAAAACATGTGATTGTTACAGAAAATAATCATATAAAAAATTTGCTGGCCCTTGCTAAAAAAATTTCAAATAGTAAAGCGCCTGTATTGATTCAGGGCGAAAGTGGAACAGGAAAAGAATTATTCGCGCGTTATGTTCACAACAATAGCCCTAGAAATCAAAAAACAATGATTGCAGTAAATTGCGCTGCTTTACCCGATGGACTTCTTGAAAGTGAGCTATTTGGACATGAAAGGGGAGCTTTTACAGGAGCCATTTCAAGGAAACTTGGCAAGTTTGAGTTAGCCAATGAAAGCACTATTTTGCTGGATGAAATCAGTGAAATGAATATGTATCTTCAGGCAAAATTGTTGAGAGTGCTTCAAGAATCTGAAATTGATCGCGTAGGCGGGCATCATCCAATACCCATAGATGTTCGAGTCGTTGCAACAACAAACAGAGATATAGAAGCGTGTATTAAAGAGAAAAAATTTAGAGCGGATTTATATTATCGACTCAATGTGATACCCCTAAAAATTATCCCTTTAAGAGAAAGGAAAAATGATATTCCTGTTTTAACCCGTTATTTTATTGATAAATATAATACTATTGATGAAAGAAATGTTAAAGGGATAACGGATGATGCTTTGAATGTTTTAAAATCAATGAATTGGGCTGGCAATGTTCGTGAGTTAGAAAACATTATTGAGCGGGCGATTTTATTATGTGATGGCAATCTCATTCATCAACAAAATCTATTTATCGGAGAAAATCATAAAATTCAGACAGGAAAACATATACCCGATCAATTACTGGAAGGAACTTTGAAAGAAATGGAACGACGAATGATTTTTCACACCCTTGATCAGACCGGTGGTAATCGAACTCATGCAGCAGATATATTGGGAATCAGTGTTCGAACACTGCGGAACAAATTAAACGAATACAGAAATGCCAACTATGATATTTGATATATTTATATTCTGGAAGGTTGTAAGCATTTTTTACTTGAAATAATTATGGTTACCATATATATGTTTCGTCATTTAAAAAAAATCTTTCGGTTACAATTTTTTTTTAATTAAAGCGGAATTCATATATTGGTTCCTGCCGTAAACGTTCCTTCCAATAAACCATAATGATAAGATTATGAGCAAGTTATGTTAAACATATTGACTTGAATGATCGTTGTAAAAAGGAGGACGAAAAGCCTATGCCTGTCAAACCGATTTTTGGAAAGACATATTCATACATTGAAAAATCATTGGATATTGCCAAACAGCAACAAGCTTTTATCAGTAGCAATATCGCCAATATTGATACACCAGGATATCGAGCTCGAGAAATTGATTTTAAAACCACTTTAAAAAATGCTATGGAAGGTTCATCGGCATTGTTAACCCGTACTAATGATCGTCATTTAAGTGGAGTATCGGATGAGAATGGATATGTTATGTCAACAAGAGATCATGGACAATTAGATCTGGATATTGAAATGTCTAAATTAGCACAGAACAATTTAAAATACCGAATAGCGATTGAATCATTGATTCGTAAAGTAACAAAAATGAAAACAATATTGGGCTCAGGAGGTTAAGAATGAATCTGTTTCACTCTATGAACATGAGTACAACCGGTTTAACGGTTAACCGGTTACAAATGAATGTTATCTCCAGCAATTTATCTAATGCATATACGACCAGAACAGAAAATGGTGAACCTTATCGAAGACGAATTCTTCACTTAAGAACAAAAGCTGTTGAAGATTTCCAAGCTGTTCTTGATGGTGAAGTGAGAGATAAGGAAAAAGAAACTTTTTTTGGTGTCAATGTTGATCAAATAGATAAAGACCAGACGCCTTTTAGAAAAGTTTACAATCCTGGCCATCCTCACGCAGATAAACAAGGTTTTGTGTCCATGCCAAATGTTAATACGATGTTGGAAATGGCAAACCTGGTTATCGCAAAACGATCTTATGAAGCGAATGTTACTGCTATGAAAACAGCTAAAATGATGGCGCTTAAAGCGCTTGAAATCGGTAAATAAAATAATTAAGAGGGGTACATTATGAATGATATTGGAATTAAACCCGATCGTGTATTTCCTGTCTTTCCTGAATCAAATTCAACATTGAAGGACCAATCTGTAGATTTCAGGGATTATATTAAGCAAGCCATATATAGGACTGATCAACGTCAAAAAGATGCCGATATTTCCATTCAAAACATGATGCAGGGAACTGCTGGCATTCATGAAACGATGCTTGAATTATCTAAAGCTGATTTATCATTAAGACTTCTCAATCAATTTCGCACGAAAACAATGGAGTCATACAAACAGATTATGCAAATGACATTTTAATGATGTTTTTTAATTTGGGTACGATTATCATTGTTTGGATTCTGGGGTAACGATTCGTTAACCCAGAATTATTTATTCATCAACCTAAAGCAAAGCAGATATCTAAAGTGAATACCTTCATAAAACAGTTCATCGAAGTTTTCCGGTCAATGAGTCCGGCGCGTAAAGCGATGGTTGTTGGTGTGATTATTCTGGTGTTGAGTTGTTTTGCCCTTATGTTTTACTGGGCAAATCAGACAGACTATCAGACCTTATACACCAATTTAGCCAGCGACGATGCTGCCGCTATTGTTGCAAAATTAAAAGAAGATAACATACCTTATAAAATTGAAGCAGAAGGCTCAATCGTTAAGGTTCCCGTTGAAAGAGTCTATGAGTTAAGGCTTGCTCTTGCCAGTGAAGGCCTTCCGAAAGGTGATAGTGTTGGTTTTGAAGTCTTTGATAACACTACTTTTAGCACAACAGAGTTTGTTCAAAAACTGAATTATCAGCGGGCACTTCAGGGAGAGTTAGCTCGAACAATCTGTCAATTCGAAGAAGTAGATCATGCCCGTGTAATGTTGGTAATGCCAGAAGACTCCCTGTTTATTGAAGATTCTAAACCACCATCAGCATCAGTTCTCTTAAAATTAAGATCAACTCTTCCTAAGGAAAAGGTGGCAGGTGTTGTTCACTTGGTAGCCAGTTCTGTAGAAGGCCTGGAAGCAAAATTCATTACTGTGGTCGATACCAGTGGAACTATTTTGTATAAAAATGAATCTGATGAAGAAGAAGCTCTCGCCAGGATGCAAACAGAATATCAGCGAAAACTTGAGCAGCGATTTCATACACAAATTCAAACCATGCTGGAACGAATTGTTGGAGAAGGAAAGGCCATTGTCAGAGTCAGTGCAGACATAGACTTCAACCAGGTTGATTTGCGCGAGGAAAAGTACGATCCTGATGCCAGCGCTATTCGGAGTGAACAACACAAGGCAGAATCTTCAAAAAAAGAAAGAGAGGAAGCCCCTGGAAATGTTGAAGTTGAATCAGGTTCTGAAAATCAGGAACAAAATCTTACCAGCTTAACTCAAAAGTCTGATAAAATTGTTAATTACGAAATTAGTCGTTATGAAAAAAGAGTTTCCAAACCTTTTGGAGAGATAAAACGATTATCTGTCGCCTCTGTGGTTGATGGTGTTTACAACAATATAACAGCAGATGATGGAACGGAAAAGGTTGAATACCAGGATAGATCTGAATCAGAGCTAATGAAATTGGAAGATCTGGTAAAAAAAGCGATGGGGTATAGCGCAGATCGAGAAGATCAGGTGCAGGTTACTTGCATGCGTTTTACCATGACAGAAGAAGATATTTTTCCAAAAGAACGAAATTGGTTAGTTTATGGTCGTCCCTACATTCGACCGGTAATGAATTTGATTTTAGTATTGTTGATTTTCTTTTTTGTGGTTCGTCCATTTTTGAAAGCTTTCCGTCAGATGACACAACCACCTGAGCCTGACGAGGATGAACGACCACCAGAGTTACCAGAGCCTGAAGAAGTTGAAGGTTTGCCCGATATCGCTAAGATGAGTCTGAGAGAACGTGTCATTATGATTGCTAATAATTATCCAGAAAAAACAGAAAACTGGGTAAGAGGATGGATTAACGAGGTAGATAAAAATGTCTAATGGTAGTGGTTTGACAGTCGAAAGTCTTACTGGCCCCATAAAAGCAGCAATATTTCTCATGATTATGGGTGAAGAGTACACTACTGAGTTTTTTAAAAAACTCAATGAGATGGAAATTCGAAAGGTGGCCCGTCACATTTCAGAAATTCGCTATGTTCCTCCAGATGTTATGACTAATGTTATGGAAGAATTTCTGGATAATGTTGAAGCTGATGATCAAATGATGGTAGAAGGTGGCAGCTTCCTACAAAATGTTGCGGGAAACTCTTTGGGTGAAGCGAAAGCTGCTGCGTTGTTTAATGAAATAGATGAAGATAAACAAAAAGCACCCTTTTCATATTTTGAACGTATGGATTCAAAAATGATGATTGATTTTATCAAAGGGGAACATCCACAAACCATTGCTCTGATTTTATCTCACCTAAAACCATCAAAAGCTGCTTCTATTCTCATGGGATTGCCCAAGAATGTTCAGGGAAGTATCTCAATGCGTGTTGCGAAAATGAAACAATTACCACTCGAAGTTGTTCGCGAAGTTGATCAAGCCATTGAAAAAGAAATTATTGGTTTTGGCAGTTCCATGAGCCGTGAAATTGGTGGATTAGAAGCTGTTGTCAATATTCTTAACGAAGTTGATGGCTCAACAGAAGATAATGTTCTGTCATGGCTTGAAGAAGAAAAAGCTGAAATGGCAGAAGAAATTAGACAGATGATGTTCGTATTTGAAGACTTGGTCAATGTAGATGATAGAGGCATGAGAGAAATTCTTAAATCTGTTGACATGGGGGATTTGAAAGTTGCACTGAAAACTGCATCAGAAGATATGAAACAAAAAGTTTTTTCAAATTTATCACAACGTGCCGGTGATATGCTCAAAGAAGACATGGAAGTTATGGGACCTGTTAGATTAGCTGAAGTTGAAGAAGCTCAGTTAAAAGTGGTTCGATTGGCAAAGAAAATGGAAACCGAAGGAAAAGTTGTATTAGGAAAGGGAAAAGAAGATGTCCTTGTCTGATGGCGTCTTTGAATTTCCATCTTTTGATGATGTTCACTCATCCACAAAAAAAAGGTCGGATGATTCTGAGCGTTCAAAAGATAAGAACGGATTTAAGCTTTTTGATTTTGAGAGAGCTGATACAACGTTATCTGGCGAACCTGAAACACCAAAAGAAGACGTTTATCATTTTCCATCATTTGATGATCTTTCAGAACAACTCAAAGAGTGTGCGCTTCCTGAAGAAAGAGCCCTTCAAGCTGAAATAACAGAACGATTAAGAGAGGCTGATGATCGACTTAAATCTGCAGAAGAAAAATTTAGAGAGGCTGAACAGGCTATTGAAGACGCTCAACTGAAAAGTATAGAGATCGAAAAACAAGCTTATGAAAAAGGCATTGAGGATGGAAAAGCTGAAGGTCGCGAAGAGATCGTATCAAAAGCAAGTCTTATCATTGAAGGTATTGAAAATGTTCTGAAAGAAATAACGGCATATAAAGATGATTTCCCCAAAATATATGAACGAGAAGTTATTGGACTGATTAAAGGCATCGCTCAAAAAGTGGTTCATGTTCAGGCAAAAATTGATAGCCGTGTTATTTTAAAAAATATTTATAAAGCTTTTGATATTTTGTCTGACCGCGTTGAAGTCAAGCTCAATATTAATCCCGGTGATATGGATTTTGTCAATGAAAACCGTCCGGAATTTTTTGCAAACGTAAAAGGCCTTCAGTCAGTAACGATTGAAGCTGATCCTGATATTGCACGGGGGGGGTGTTTTATTGAAACCCAGTATGGTGATGTTGATGCAAGAATTCAAACTCAGCTTGAAAAGGTTGAATCATCTATTGAAGAATTGCTGAAAGATGCTTGAGAAAGACTGGCAAAAATATTTTCACGTAGTGGAAACAACCCGTACTTTAATCCCAACGGGAAAAATTACTAAAATAACCGGTATTATTGCAGAGGGATATTGTGCTGGAACAGGAGTTGGCAGTATTTGTTCCATTGAAAATAATGAAGGCAAAAAAGTCAATGCAGAAGTCGTTGGATTTAATGATAAAAAAATTGTTTTAATGCCCTACGGCGAAACGCGTAATATTAGTCCGGGTTGTAAAATATCTCTTATGGATGAACGTCCTTATGTTCCTGTTGGCCAACAATTTCTGGGTAGGGTCATTGATGGGATGGGTGAGCCAATTGATGGTCGGGGACCTATTCAAACAGATGATCTTTATCCATTGTATGGAGATGTTGTTAACCCATTAAATCGTCAGGTTATAACAGAGCCCGTTGATGTTGGTATTGGTGTTATTAATACCATGATTACTGTTGGAAAAGGGCAACGCATTGCAATTATGGCGGGTTCGGGTGTTGGAAAAAGTGTACTTATGGGAATGATTGCTCGACATACTGCTGCAGATGTAGCCATTATCTGTCTTGTTGGTGAGCGTGGTCGTGAGGTCAAAGATTTTGTTGAGCACATTCTTGGGGAAGAGGGTCGAAAAAAGTCTATTTTGGTGGCCGCGACATCAGATAGATCTCCCCTGATAAGGATTCGATCAACATACCTTGCAACAACACTGGCTGAATATTTCAGAGATCAGGGAAAAGATGTTCTTTTAATAATGGATTCCATTACACGATTCGCTATGTCTTCGCGTGATGTTGGCCTGGCAGCTGGTGAACCCCCAACATTACGTGGTTATACACCATCTTTCTTTGTTCAGATTCCAAAACTTTTAGAACGTGCGGGGAACATTGAAGGAAAAGGTAGTATTACAGGTATTTATACAGTTCTTGTAGAAGGTGATGATATTAACGATCCCGTTGGTGATACCGTTAGATCAATTGTTGATGGACACATTGTTTTATCGAGAGACCTTGCAAATCAAGGACATTATCCAGCAATTGATGTTCTGGCGAGTATCAGCCGTGTAATGGGAGATGTTATTGAGCAGGATCATTACACACTTTCAAAGAGGCTAATTGAAATTCTTGCTGTATACAGAAAATCAGAAGATATTATTAATATTGGTGCGTATGTTGATGGCAGTGATCCCAAAATTGATTATGCCAAAGCCATGATTGGAAAAATTAATGACTTTCTTAAACAAGGCGTTAATGAAAAGGTGTCAATGGCTGTAGGGGTTAATCGTTTAAAACTGTTATTCATGAATAAGTAAATGAAAAAGTTTAAGTTTAAGCTTGATGCGGTTCTGAGATATCGAAAGTACCGTGAAAGAAATGCGCAATTAGAGCTTGTAAAAGCTAAAAATGCGGTTATTGAAAAACGTCAACTTATTGAGAGACTTAAACAAAATCGTTTGCAAGCGATTCTGGAACTAAAAACACAAGAGGATCAAGGAATATCAGTTGGCAAACACCGTTTTTACACTAATTACATAACAGGGACAGATCAAGCCCTTGAAGATGAGCAAAAGCATTTGGTTCAATTGGAAAAAATATTAAGGCAACATCAGGAAATTGTTAGGAAAGAGCAGATTAAAAGAAAAACATTAGAAAAAATTGAAGATATCAACAAAAAAGAATATATTTCAGAATATATCAAATTTGAACAAAAAACTATGGATGAAATGGTTGCCATCAGATACAAGCCAATGAAGGAGGCAGCATGAGCCTGACGTCAAAGAATAAACTCATTTATCGTTTTATTTTTTGTATATTGATCGTAAAAATGATCATTATTTGTACAATATTGGGAATAGATCTCAATAAACCTATTCCTGTGATACAAGCTCAGGAGGCGATTGCTGATAATGTTGAGAGCAATACAGAATCAACAACAAATGATATGAGCCTGTCAATGGATCATATGCAGGCGCAAGATAATTTTTATTCAAAACCTGAAAATACGTACCTGGAATCTGAGATTATTCAACGGGAACGAGAAAAACTGACTCGCGAACGACAAAAAATTGAAAATGAGCGACAACATCTTGATGAAGTCAAAAAAGAAATTGATCAGAAAATTGCAAGACTTTCAGAGATTCAAAAAACGGTTCAGAAAAAAATCAAACAGCAAGAAGAACTGATTAAACAATATCAAGCAATGCAAGAAACAACAATGGATAAGCAATTCAAGCATCTTTTGAAAATTTATACATCAATGCCATCCAAAAAATCAGCAAAATTGATTGATAAACTTGACCTTGATGTTGCTATCCGATTACTATCAAAAATGAAAGGTGAACAAGTGGGACAAATTCTAAGTTATGTACCACCTGAAAAAGCAGCCAACATCAGTGAACATCTTGCAAAAATGAATTAATTGTTTCTATTTATATAGATGATATTATAGCTTTTTTTTTACTAAATACCATTCATAAATTGTAGATATATCGAATTTTCATTGTTTATTAATTGTTAAAGTTTTTAGGAATTCCTGACGAATAATATTCCAAATGCAAGGTAAAATGAAGTAATGAATCAAGATAAAAAGGAATTCAGCCATGACAATAATAAACAGCTTATTACCGGGAGTTGCAAGGAATAATGAGACATCACAAAAATCTCAGATTCCTTCTCAAAAAAATTCGATAGACCCGAATAAAATATATGAAGAAATTTCAACACAAGAAGAAGATGTTCTTATTGATTTTTCAAAAAGATCAAAAGAGGCTTTCTCAATTTTAGACTATATGGATGATTTACCGGATATTCGAGAAGATAAAGTCACTGAACTCAGAAAACAGATTGAAGAAGGAACTTATATGTTTGATTACGATTTGACAGCAGAAAATATGGTCAATGAATTTATGAATGCAAAAATTTGAATATCCTTTATTAAATACTAAAAAGAGGCGAGTCATTTATGGCTCGCCTTTTTTTTTGCAATAAATGCTATTTCCTGCATAAAAATCTTGATTTCCCTCATAATTTGAATATATAGTAAATAGATTAAATGAATGAGGCACTTTCTGATTTCATTGGTGAATGGCTCTCAAGTATTTTTATTCTTACTCTCCACGCCTACTATCAAATTTGCTTTAAGAATTAAAACTGTTAAAGAAATAGTGATATACAAGTGGTCTCCCCAACGGTTCGTTGTAAATATGTAAAATAATTTTTTGTCTGTTGTCTCAGAAATTTTAAAGATGAGACGAAATAATAATATTTATAAATGATTACAGTCTTTCTACATTTTATTAATATTATTTATGATAACATAAAAGGAATATTTCATTGGTTATTACAGTAGGGGTCGGAGATCTAAAAATCAGCAATAAACCTGGAGATATTATCGTTACGCATGCTTTAGGTTCATGTATTGGCATTACTGTATATGATCCAGAGGTTCAGGTTGGAGGGATGCTTCATTATATGCTCCCAGAGTCAAGTCTTGACAGAACCAAAGCAAAAAAAGCGCCTTTTATGTTTGCAGATACTGGCATTCCAATATTATTTCGTTCTTGCTATAAATTGGGTGCAGTAAAAAATAGGATGATTGTGAAAGTTGCTGGTGGTAGCTCAATCATGGATGACTCTGGTTTTTTTAACATTGGAAAACGTAATTATGCTTCGCTACGTAAAATATTATGGCGAAACAATGTTCTGATAAATACCGAAGATATCGGCGGTAAAGGTAATAGAACTGTTCGACTTCACATCTCAAACGGTCTGGTCGAAGTGAAGGAATCAAATAAGGGATATCGTCCATTATAAATAATAATTGTGCTTGATCAAAAATATAGATTTCATTGAAAACACTTTGAATTTTTTTCAAATTAGTGCTATTTAAGATAATGAATTCACATCGTATTGAATCTATTAATAATTAACATTTGAAACTCAATGAATTCGATGACCAGTCAAAGTATAAACGGTCATCACAACAATAAAAACTTTTATTTATTAGCACGGTGCTGATGGCATTTAACATATTAATAGCAGATGATTCCCCATCTATGCGGCAGGTCATTAAAAGAACCATTCAAATATCGGGTTTTGATGTGGGAAATTTTTATGAAGTAAGCAATGGCAAAGAAGCTCTTGAGTTATTGAATACTGAATGGATAGATGTCATTGTTTCAGATATCAATATGCCGGTAATGGATGGAATAACTTTTATTCAATTATTACAAAAAGATGCTCTAACAGCAAACATACCTGTTATTGTTATTACAGCTGAAGGTCGAGAATCGTGCATAGAAAAAATTATGAATTTAGGGGCAACGGCATGTTTACAAAAGCCCTTTAAACCAGAAACTTTTAGAAATAAATTGATCGCTGTCTTAGGTACGGAACAAACAAAAGCAGACAGAGAAAATTCTTTGAATGGTTATGAATTTTAAAAAAATAGTTTTTACACTTATGAGGCGGATTAATGCGTGAAATAAAAGTACTCGTCGTAGATGATTCTGCGATCGTCCGAAAAATTTTTACTGAACAACTATCCAAAGAACCGGGTATAAGAGTTGTTGGGACTGCTCCAGATCCATACGTAGCAAGAGATAAAATTATAACCCTTAAACCTGATGTTCTAACATTGGATATTGAAATGCCACGAATGGATGGCATTACTTTTTTAAAAAAATTAATGCGTTACCATCCAATGCCTGTTATTATTGTTAGTTCTTTAACGCCTAAAGGCGGTAGATTGGCTTTGGAAGCAATTGAAAGTGGAGCTGTTGAAGTACTCTGCAAGCCTGGTGCGTCTTATTCTGTTGGTGATATGGGAAAGCAACTGGCCGATAAAATTAAAGCTGCTGCACTTGCACGTATTAATTTTAAGCCAACTGACCGCTCATCGAGACCTGCACAGGAAACAAAGCTGACCTATAGAAATCGATCATTGCAAGAAACAACTCATAAAGTGATTGCGATTGGTTCTTCGACAGGAGGGACAGAAGCTTTGAAGGAAGTGCTACTTAAATTTCCACCTACTATTCCTGGAATATTAATTGTTCAACATATGCCCCCTAAGTTTACAACAGCATTTGCGGAACGTTTAAATGATTTGTGTAATATAACCGTTAAAGAAGCGCAGGATGGAGACCATGTACTGACTGGACGCGCATTAATCGCACCTGGAAATTATCATATGTTGCTAAAAAGAAGTGGTGCTCGCTACTTTGTTAGTGTTGAAACCGGTCCTATGGTTCACCATCAAAGACCGGCGGTTGATGTTTTATTTGATTCCGTGGCAGAATATGCTGGTTCAAATGCTGTTGGTGTTATTTTAACAGGAATGGGAGCAGACGGCGCAAAAGGTTTATTAAGAATGAGAGAAGCTGGGGCTCGAACTATTGGGCAGGATGAAGCTACTTGCGTTGTTTACGGTATGCCTAAAGAAGCTGCTAAAGCAGGAGGGGTTGAAAAAGTTAGCCCGCTTTATCAAATTGCTCAGGAAGTTATCAATGTTCTATAACATTTTACATAATCATATCCTAAAACCGTAACGTTATGTTTCAAAAAAGTGGAGTAAGAATCATATGGAAAATTTCATCAATGAATTAAACAAGTTGATTGAAAAATTTTTAGCAGAAGTTGAAACGGTTGATGCTGATAATATTCAAGCCATGGGCTCTCTTATGAACAGCATGGACGAGCTTGTTCAACTGGCAAAAGATAATAATCAGCCTGATCTCACTCGAATTGGTTTAGGTATTAAATCAATGGCTGGATCGTTAGCATGGGGCGAGCCTGATCATTCCGTTGAACAAGTTCAAGATGGTGCAAAATTGTTGCAGACTCTTTCCAGTGATATTGAATCTGGGACTTCAATAACTGAAAAAGTAACAGAGTATTTAAATAAGTGTGGGATTAAGGAAAGTATAGAAGAAACCGAGGAAGATGAGGATATTGAAGAAGAACCTGAAGAGGAAGAGGAAGAGGAAGAGGAAGAAAGTCAATTTTCAGTGGATTTAAGCCAGGATAAAGAATTAATTGAAAACTTTATCATGGAGGCATTGGAAAACTTCAGGGATATTGAGGTCAGCATTGTAGAGCTTGAAGAAGATCCTGGAAATACTGAAATAATTAATGATATTTTTCGTCCTTTCCATACGATTAAAGGCGTTTCAGGTTTCCTTAATTTGACACAAATTAATAAATTAACGCATCAGGTTGAAACGCTTTTGGATGAAGCCAGAGATCAGCGATTACAAATTGATGAAAACATTATTGACGTTATTTTGGCTGCGATTGATTTGACAAAAAGTATGATCAATCATCTTGATGAACAACTAAAAACGGGTGATTCAACTCCCAAAAAATTTGATATTCATACGCTAATCAAGCGGTTAAAAAATGCAGCTATTGGTAAATTTGATGAAGATTCGTCTGCAAAACCAGCCTCTGCAGCTCCTCCAAAATCGGATTTGAAACCATCAGACATTATTCCGTTTGATGATGATCATGAAGAAGACAATGCGACTCAACAAAAGGTGAAAGCAAAGGAGGCTTCAAGACCAGCAACTGCGCCTGCACAACAACAGGCAGCTCCTAAAAAATCAGCCATACAATCTCCAGCTTTTGTAAAAGTAGATACGCACAAATTAGATAATATGATTGATATGGTCGGTGAGTTGGTCATCAATCAGGCTATGCTTAATCAAGAGATAGGAGACTCTGTTTCATCAGATAACCGGAAATTATACAGCAGTATTACTCAATTGACACGAATTACATCTGAAATTCAAAGAATTTCAATGTCTATGCGTATGATTCCAATCAAACAAACTTTTCAAAAGATGGTAAGACTTGTTCGAGACCTGGCTAAAAAATCCGGAAAACAAATTGGTTTGAAAATGTTGGGTGAAGAGACAGAAATTGATCGTAATATGGTTGATGAAATATATGATCCTCTTGTTCATATCGTTCGAAATTCATGCGATCATGGGCTTGAGCTACCAGAAGATAGAAGAAAAATTGGAAAACCTGAAAAAGGTCTGGTTTCACTCAATGCATATCACAAAGGCGGAAACATTGTTATTGAAATTAAAGATGATGGACGTGGATTAAATCGGGACAAAATTGTTAAAAAAGCTGCTGAAAAAGGTCTGATTAAATCAGCAGATAATCTTGCAGATCAGGAAGTTTTTAGCTTGATTTTTCAGCCTGGTTTTTCAACAGCAGATAAGATTACAGATGTATCTGGCCGTGGTGTTGGGATGGATGTTGTTAAACGGGTAATTGATAATATGCGTGGTAAGTTAGAAGTCAACTCGGAGCCAAATCAAGGAACAATTATATGGCTGAAATTACCACTTACGTTGGCAATTATCGATGGAATCATTGTTCGTGCAGGAGAACGAGATTATATTATGCCAACGGCATCTGTTCTGGAATCATTAAGACCGGAAAAAGAATCATATAAACATGTTGTCAATAAAGGGGAAATGATCCAGATTCGTGAAAGACTGTATCCTCTAATCCGCTTGCATGAAATTTTCGGCTTTGAGCCCAAAAATTTTAATCCATGGGAAGGAATAGTTGTCGTCGCCGAGAGTGATGGACGACACAAATGTATTTTAGTTGATGAAATTGTAGGTAAACAGGAAGTCGTCATCAAGAATTTAGGCGGCTTGAAAAAAGTTAAGGGAATGGCAGGTGGTGCAATTTTAGCCGACGGTCGAGTTGGACTTATTTTGGATGTTTCAGGTTTATTTGAAATCAGTGAAAATTAATATGTCAATTTATTCTCGCACAGCCAAAAACTGCGTTTAACATGAAACGTTGTGCTTTTTTGGAGTTTTTCGAATGATAAAAACGCCAGATTTATCTGACGATGATTTTAAAAGCTTTAAAACGCTTATTTATAATAAATGCGGTATTAGCTTGCATGACGGGAAAAAAGAACTCGTTCGTGCAAGGCTAAATAAACGTTTGCGTCAGACCGGAATCAAATCATTTAAAGACTATTATCAGTTTTTAACGAATGATGATAATGGTGATGAATTAGTGGTTATGTTGGATGCCATATCCACCAATAAAACCAGTTTTTTTCGTGAGATCAAACATTTTGATTTTTTAAATGAAAAAGCTTTTCCCCGTTACGCGTCTGGAGACTGTGGCAGACGTCTCAGATTTTGGAGTGCCGCATGTTCTAGTGGACAGGAACCCTATACATTAGCGATCAGTTTATTGGAATTTCTTGGGAAAAATACAAATTTTGACATTAAGATTTTGGCAACCGATATCTCAACAAAGGTTCTCAGTGAAGCTCAGCGGGGTGTATATTCAACAGACCAAATGGGAGATATCCCAAAACCACTTATTCGAACATATTTTCAGCAAGGGCAAGGTCGCCAGAAGGGCTTTTACAGAGTAAAACCAAATTTAAGAAATATTATTTCATTTAAACGATTCAACTTAATGGATAAATTTCCATTTAACTCTGTATTTCAATTTGTTTTTTGCCGAAATGTTATGATATATTTTGATAAAAAGACACAAGAAAAATTAGTCAATAAATTTTATCAATGTATAGTTCCTGGCGGTTACTTGATGATTGGTCATTCTGAAAGTTTGACAGGTGTTAATCATCCTTTTAAATATATTCAACCCAGTGTTTATCAAAAAGATTAATTGAATATGACGGTTAATACTTATCAAAAAATTTTAGAAGATACTATTTTGAACGTTTTTGAAAATATGTATTATATGTTTCCAGAAAAACAGATGAATAACGATGATCACTTTTCTTTTCCACTTTCCTGCTTTTATACAAAGGTATCATTCTGTACTAATCAGAAAAAAATAATTTTATGGGGTACTAAACAATTAGCTGCAAAGATGGCAAAAAATTTTTTAGGAGAAGACAGAGCCTTTAGCAATGCTGAATTAATAGATATTTTTAAAGAAGCTGCCAATGTTATTATTGGAAATTTTATTTCAGCGAGCGACTCTGCTCCAGACATTCGTTTTCAAGTACCAGTGATTTCAGAAAAACAAATCATGCAATATGATAAAGACATTTCAAATGCTGTTGATCTGGTATATATTATTGAAAATGAATTTTTTAGAATTGCATTAGCAGCCTAAATCATATATATTGGGAGTTTTTTATGGATGCTCAACTGATAAATCCCTTTATCAAAGCAACACTGAATGTGCTGGAAACAATGGCATTTACCAAGCCAACACCTCAGAAACCCTTTTTAAAACAAGATATCAAAGCCAAAGGCGATGTGTCGTCCATTATTGGGCTTTCAGGGGAGTCAAAAGGAACTATTTCTATAACATTCACAGAGGCTTGCATTTTATCGATCGTGTCCAATATGTTTGGTGAAAAAATGACTCAATTGGATGAGGAAGTAATGGACGCCGTTGGTGAAATTGCCAACATGATTTCTGGCCAGGCGAGACAGGAGCTTGAAGGTAGAGGAAAAATATTATACGCGGCCGTCCCAACAATGATAAAAGGGAAAGACCACACCATTAGTCACAAAACAACAGCCCCAATCATGGCTGTACCCTTTGGAACTGAATATGGTGATTTTACCATTGAAGTATGTTTTGAAGAATAAGGTTAAGAGGAGGAGATATGCCTTTAGATTTGAACATGAACGTTTTAGTTGTTGATGACTTTCTAACAATGCGGCGAATATTAAAAAATATTCTAAAACAGGTAGGTTTCAAGAAAATGGAAGAAGCGGAAGACGGCGCTCAAGCTCTGGATATGATAAAAAACGCTGATCCTGTATTTGACTTGATTATTGCTGATTGGAACATGCCTAAAATGACAGGTATAGAGCTATTGAAAGCCATTCGTGCTGATCCTGAACTTAAACATTTGCCCGTAATAATGGTAACAGCAGAGGCCCAAAAAAGCCGAGTTCTTGAAGCTGTACAGGCAGGAGTCAGTAATTACATTGTTAAACCTTTCACTGCTGAAACTGTTAAAACAAAACTTGAGCAGGTTTTTAAATAATAGACCTGAAAATCCCATCCATTGTTGATTTCTTACTTCGATATGGATGGGATTGTATCACGTTTCAAGAATCTCATTAAGTAACAATGCCATATTTTCTGAGAGGCTTTTTTTCGCTATTAAAGTTGTATGTTGGCCAAGAATTTTATATAGCTTTGAAAATTCTGGTTTTTTTGTATTGATTTGTTCAATATGATTTTTTATGGTTTGAATATCACCACGTGATATAGGCCCGGTCAATGCATCTGTGATGCCTTGTTTCTCAATATTATTTAATGTTCCTTGGATGAGAGGTTTTAAAACTGCTAAAGATACCTCTTCAGACATACCAGATGCTATATTGAATTGTTTTGCCATATTGAGTAAGGTAACCAGATAGTTTGATGCAGCAACTGCTGCCGCATGATATAGTTTTTTACCCTCTGTTGAGATTTCAACAACCTTTGCTTTTAAATCCATGACAATTTGTTTTCCAACTTCAATGGCAAGAGGACTTCCTTCTATAGAAACAAATATGCCTTCAAATGGATTCGGCTTTATAATTCTTACAGGAAAACTTTGTAATGGGTGTAGAGAGCCAATATTTAGACCAGACGTTCTTGCGGCAGACAATGCTTCAGAAGATAAAGAACCACTGCAATGATATAAAATGGTATTTGCGTGAAAGCATTTTTTTTCAACCAATTGATTACAAACTTCCGAAATGCAATCATCTGGGGTTGTAATAAAGACAACATTAGCTCCTGAAGTAATTTTCCAGGGTACTGTATCTATTTTGGGCGCCTTGATAATATCATTGAATGGTTTCATTGACTCTAAGTGTCGAGCAGATAATCCAACAGGAATATGCCCCGCTTCTTTTAATCGAATTGACAGATTCGTGCCCAGACGGCCACAACCAATTGTTGCGAAATGAATTTTTTCCTTCATTTTATTTCCCTTCATAACAGACATATTTGTTATCGCCAATTTCCCATCAATATAAAAGGTGCCCAAAAAAAAGGATGTTTATAATCATCTGTACTTGGATGATTCAAAAAATGTAATTGTGCTTGTTGCAATGCCCATGCTTTTGATGTCAATTTTCCTTGAACAAAATAGCGATAAAATTTTTGCATAAATTCTCCAGTGCTGCGGTCATTGACCTCCCACAAGCTTGCCAAAACTGATTGAGCACCATTATTTTGAGCCAAAGCTCCAAATCCTTCAATTTCACGGCCAGAATGACCTTTGCTTCCCATTGCTGTGTTACAAGCTGACAACGTGAGCAATTGGATCCCATTAAAATCGCATTTTTTTTCAATATCCAGCAGGTTGATAGTCGTTTGATCACCTAATATCAAAAATGAGGATTTTTCATCTCCAGGAATCAGCACAAAATGACTTGCAATATGGAGATATGAATATCTTTTTCTGAGAATTCGACGAAAATTTTTATACGAGAAAGATTCATTCAAATAAACAATACCGTTAAGAAGACCAATGGGGTCATCCTGTCCATGAATAACGATAGCTTCAATTTCTTCAGGTACAGCATGAAGTGCTGGTAAATTAAAATGGGGACAGGCATTACTCAGGCCAACACCAGCAATTTTTCCTGAACGGTCAGGTAATATTTTTATTTTATCACGAGCAGCTTCAGTATAGACAGATGTCTGATATTTTTGTGTTAGATGATGAGTACCTGTGTGAAGTGCGCAAAATGGAACATAGCGAAGCATCTCATCCAGAGATAACATAAGAACTTTGGCGTTTGCCTGTTTTAAATCTTTTTCAATAGGGGCGATCAACCATTGATATAATAATTGAGCCTCTTGAAGATAAGAATGTCTTTCTTCAATTGCTTTACGAAAAGTAAACACTGTTTGGTTCAGTCGATGAATATCAATTAATGATTTTCTAGCAATTTGTATGTCAGGTGTTGTTAAAATAATATGCACACAATCAGACATGACAATATAATGAATCAATACAACATCGTTTCCCATTTGTTTTAAAGTGTGTTTCATCCCTTTAATGGTATTCAGTTGTTTTGAAGAAAGTTCTTTTTGGCGCTGGAAATCTGATATGTGATCAAAAGAGCAAATGAGTTGATTGATATATTGGTGAACATATTCCTGATTTTTATCTAAAACAGTTTCGAGATAGTCTAAACGATCCATTTCTTTTTCTGTAATTGTTTCATTCTGATCTCTATCTAATAAAAATTGATATTCTTTTGAAATGCTGATTAACTGATTTTGAATATTCTGAAACTGCTTTTTCCATGATTGCTCAAATTCTGAAAATATAATTTGTGATGTTTTAACATTTCCACCACGGCTGGCTGTTGATGAAAAGGTGACTTGAAAGTATTCTTCTTCTTTTAGCATTCGCAGAACCCATTGCGCCTCAGCTAATCGACCTTCTTGAATAAACAAATCAGCCAAAGAACGATAAACATCCGCTTTGCTAAGTAAAAAAGAATCTAAAAGATCTTGAGGCATGTGGCTAAAGCTATTTCTGAGATCCTGAATGCACAATACAGCTTGTTTGCCAAAAAAAATTGCTAATTGAATTTTTTGTTGAGCAGAGAAAAGGTTTCGTAGACCATCCCATATATGCCAGGATAAATTTTTATCTCGAAGCGCCTGTGCAATAATCAAGGCTTTTGAAAAGGATATTTCAGCTGCTGCATACTGTTTAAGATCAATTTGTGTATTACCTATATTGTTCAATGCTGCTGAAACAGAAGAATGTAATGGACCATACAATTTCCGATAGATTTCAAACGCTTTTTGAAAACAGTTTTGTGCTTTTTCATATTTTCCAGTTTTACGATAAACAATACCGAGATTATTTAAATCCCTGGCAATATCACCTTGATTATTATTTCTTAGGGATTGATCAATAGTCAATGCTTTTTCAAAAAAAGAAGTGGCTTTTTCATAATTTTTTAAACGAAGACAGGAGGCTCCTAAATTATTGATTGCTGCTGATGTATATTCATGCCTGGGGCCAAATTTTTTTTTGATTATCGCTAAAGTCATTTCTTGAATAGAAATGGCCTTATTGTATTGGCCCAATCGTTCATAAAGAATGGCCTTAAGTGTCAGATCGCGTGCTGTATCAAAATGAGCCTGACCATAGCGTTTACGATCGATAGCAATGGCTTGATCTATCATCATTAATGAACGATAATACGCTGACTTTTCTAAAAACAATGTTGCCAGACGATTATAATCGCGTGCTACATAGGCATTCTTTCGTCCGAACTGCTGTTGATCAAATTGTAAGGCATCCTGGTAAGCCTGTTCTGATTTTTCGTATTGTTTTGTTTTTTGATAACAGTCTCCCAGTAATATAGAACACTCTGAGAATAAAATGGATGTATTTTTTTTGTAAAAGTCAAGGCTTTCTTGGAGCAATGGAATCGCTGCAATACAATTACCCTTTTCTATAAGAGAGTATGCTTTTGTCAGATCATATCTTGGCTGCTGATTATTGTTAAGATTTTCTATAGTTATCGGTTTTGAAACACAGGATATGAAAAAGATAAGTAATAATTGAAGGCCAGTAGAAATAATTGTTTTTCGGTTATTTGAGATGACGTACATTTGTTTTCCTTTAAATGCGTAACTCCTATATATAATAGTATTCAAGATGTATAAATAAGTCAAGTTTTGCGTTGCTGCTCGCCATTGCACTCGAACTTGCTGGATGCATGGATTAAAGGAATCAATTAAAATTTTTGCCAATATTTAATTATTTAATGAATAAAGTCAACGATATTGCATATCAAATAAAGATGATCATGTGTGATGCTAACCATTCAAAATAATTGTGCAAAACTTTTCATCTTGTTTTTCATGATTATTGATGTTAGCTATAATTTTAAATGTCTAAATTAGAAGAGAAATGTATGTTTATTCAAAAAATTTCATTGGTAATGATTTGCATTATTTTGTCTTTATTATGCTCGTGTGGAGGTGTCGGTGGAGGTTCAGAAAAAGCAGTGTTTAATTATGGGGTAAAGACTATTGAAGGAGAAGATGGTGTTGAACTTCAACTATTCTATGGTGAGAATCACTTCCTTACGATGAGCAATCGTAATGGTGTTTTTGAAATTGTTCCTCATCCAGGGACTGAAAATACAGAAATGGGAACAGTTTGGGTTGCTCAGCCTTATATTCAAGGAGCTTTATTGGGTCATACAACCACAACTACGCCAGTGGTTTACACTGATGTTATCAACATAAAAGTTATCGGTTATGTTTCCAAAGAAATCGATCAAAAATTTGGTTTATGGAGCATGGAACTCGATTTTTCATATGATTCTGATCTACACGAAATTTCAGCTACTGGTCAAATGGGTATTTCACTTTTAAAGCCATTAAGTACTTCTGACAATGATTTGTGTCTCTTTAAGATTAACAGTCAGTATTTAAAAGATGTTGCGTTGCTTCCTTTAAAATATCAACCTTCAAATCAGACCATAATGGGGGATACAGGATGGCTCGAAAAGGTGATTATGAGAACATCCGATTCCATTCAAACCTGGCTACCGCAACAACAGCCAATATTAATATCCAATTATGTAAAAGATAATGTTATTGTAGACATTATTGGCGATTATTTCCATCCAGATACAGCAGCCTATGGATTGGACTCAATAGAATCAAAATATAAAGCAGGTATGACATTAAGTATAAAACCCAAAAATGATACCATTCAACTTGCTTATGAATTTACATATGATACAGATAAACAACAGGAACTGTCTTCAACAAATGTTAAAATATCACCATTTATTCGTTCAGGAACTTCGTTAACCAATTATGAATTTGATATCGTGTTTTCATCGCGATCTCCAGAACAGGAAGATGGTACAACATCACACAATTCCGGTGCATCCTGTAATACCATTCTTCACAATAATTTATCGCGTGGAGATGGCATTTACTGGGTTGATATTGATGAAAATCCATTGACAGAACCAACTCAAGTATATTGTGATATGTCAACCAATGACGGTGGTTGGATGCTTTACGCATCAATTAATCAACCACAAGATATTGAAATTACTTCAAGCCATTATACGAAAAATATTTTTTCACCTGATTTATCCAACATAAATACTGGAAACTGGATATTACCAGCTTATCTTTTTGATCAATATATCAGTATTATGCGACTGAATATGGGGTCAGTTACTGACTTTTTTAAACCGGGAACGTCTTGCTCTTTTGAAGACATGTTGGTTTCAAATAGGTGTCATTTATGGGCATCGTCGCCATCAGGGCCTTTTCAACAGCCTGATTATTCGTCATCATGGCTTGGCGGAAGTGCTCATAATTGGCCGAGATATTTTGTTGAAGGTGATGAACGATTTACCTTGAGTTTTTGGGGGAGTAACAACGATGGCGGGTCAGGAGGATGTTGCAGTTCGGCAAATTCACCATCAGAATATAATTGGGGAAAATCTTTTAAACTTTGGGTTCGATAACATAATATATTCTTATAACACAATAAGAGATACAGTATTCTGAACCAAGAAAGGTTATTGTAAATGAAACGTGATGATATCCGAATATTGGAAGATATTGGAAAAATATTGACAGAATCTTTTCTTCCAGAGTCTATCCTAGAAAAAATGGTCAAGCTTATTGTAAAAAGATTTGATGTTGATGTCTGTTCTATTTATCTGATTAATTCAGAAAAGACCCATCTTGTTCTTCAAGCCACTCATGGATTAAACAAAGACGCCATTGGAAATTTGAAAATGGCTTTAAACGAGGGCTTGACGGGTTTGGTTATTGAAAAAATGACGCCTGTTTTTTCGACAAATCCACAAGAACATCCCAGATTTAAATTTTTTGAAGATAGTGGCGAGGAAATATTTCAAACGTTTCTTGGGGTTCCTTTACTGTATATTCAAAAACCTTTAGGGGTTATGGTCTTACAAACAACTGATGTTAATGGAATTAATGAAAAAGACATCCCTGTTTTTTCAACGATAGCTATTCAAATATTGACAGCTGTTGGTTATTCTGGATTGTTTGATTCTATGAGGCAAGACAAAAAAACAAACTATAAACCAAAGGGTTTAAGAAGGGATAGGAGAAAAGGGATAAAAAAATCAAAACAAACCATGCTTCGTGGAATTCCTGTTTCTAATGGCATTGCCAGAGGATATGTTCATTATTTTGGGGAACATTTTGGGTTTGATATGGTTGAGCATGAAGAAGCTGACAATATTGACGAAGAAATTTCAAAATTGGAAAGCGCTTTTTCAAAGGCATTGATTGAAATAAAGAATATGGCTGCCAGAGTAAGAGATTTATCGGGTCAGGATGATGCTATTGTTGAAGCCCACATCATGTTGCTGAAAGATCCTTCTTTTAAAAAGAAAATATTTGATGAAATTTATAAGAATAATAGGGCTTCCTCAGCGTTGAAAACAGTTGTTATTGGCTATGTGAAATTATTTTCTCAGATGGAAGATTCATATTTAAGAGAACGTGCTGCTGATATAGAAGATATTGGTCGTCGTGTTTTAAGGCATTTGTTAGGAATTCAATCAGGATTGATTGGAGAATTAACAAAAGATACCATACTCATTACATCAGATATCTCTCCAATTGATCTGGTCGGTATGCGGCAGGATAGGCTCAAAGCCATTGTTCTTTCCAAAGGGGGACGGACGTCTCATGCTGTTATACTTGCAAAATCTTTTGAAATTCCAATGGTGATCGGTGTACGCGATATATTGGAAGCCGTTAAAGAAGATGATTTTCTAATTGTTGATGGAAACTCTGGACTCGTCTATAAGAATCCGCCAAAAATGATTTTGGAAGAATATGATCGGTTAACGGAGTTAAAACAAAAAAAATCTTTTGAAATTGAAGCATTAAGATCTCTTCTTTCGGTTACAGCGGATCATTTTAGCGTCAATACAGGTGCAAACATTGGCATGATATCTGATTTGTCGTTAATAGACAGGTATGGTGCTGATCATATTGGATTATATCGGACTGAATTTCCTTTTTTGGTTCGAAAAGATTTACCCACTGAAGAAGAACAATATGAATTATATCAAAAAATAATTCTTGGCGCAAATAACAGAGAAGTAACCATAAGAACGTTGGATGTTGGTGGTGATAAATTTTTATCATCGCTGGATTATCCAAAAGAACAAAATCCTTTTTTAGGATGGCGATCCATTAGAGTCTCACTTGAACTTGAAGATATTTTTAAAACTCAAATTCGTGCAATATTAAGGGCTGCCTGTTCAGGAAAAACAAAAATTTTGTTTCCCATGATATCATCCATTGGTGAAATTCACAAAATACGAAAAATTATTGACATGGAAAAACAAAAGCTTCATGATGAAAAAATAGATTTTTGCCCAGATATTCCGTTAGGAATTATGGTAGAAGTTCCTGGAATTGTTAGAATATTGGATCGGGTAATGCCATATGTGGATTTTGTCAGTGTTGGTACAAATGATTTAATTCAATATGTACTGGCTGTGGATCGTAATAACGAAAAAGTCGCTGGATTATACAATCCATTGCACCCTTCTGTTATTGAAATTATTCGTGATGTTGCAAATGTTTGTATAAATAATAATAAAATGATCAGTATTTGTGGGGAATCTGCAGCAAATGTTCATTGTGCATATTTATTTGTAGGCATGGGAATTGATCATCTTAGCATGAATCCAGTGTCAATACCCACAATCAAAAAAATGATCCGACAAATCAATAAGGCGGATGCTGAAAATGATTTAAAAAAAGTGTTAAAAATGGAAGAAGCTGATCAAATTAAAGAATGTTTGGATAATATTCTTTGTGAATGGGCAGAATAATCAAAAAAAACTTTGTTAAAGGAAAGGGATGATAATGTTAAAAAAATTAATTAAATGTATCGTGATCGTATTTATTTTACTGATCATACTCATTGTTACCGGGTATTATGTCTTTATCAATTGGTTTGCTAAAGATATGATTGAATCCCAAATTGAAAAAGCAGTGCATCGTGATGTTGAAATCAGTGAAGTTTCAATTAATATATTATCACTTTCGCCTGAAATTATCATCAATGATTTGATGATTGCCAATACCCCATTATCTCAAGCAGATAAGGCAAATCAATCAAACACAATTGATGAAAAAGAACGATTTGTAAACATAAAAGCATTGCATTGTCTGGTTCAACTGATGCCATTGATGAATGGGCAAATAGAACTCTCCGAGCTTTTAGTGAAAGAACCCTATATTAAAGTTATCAGACATCCAAATGGAAAGTTTAATTTCTCAGATTTATTGGGAAAAGCAGAAAAGGAAAAGACATCGGCGAAAACAGAGCAATCATCTAAGCCAACAGCAAAACCGCCAGAAAAGCAAGCTGAAAAAAAGACGTCACCAGAAGAGCTTTCAGGCAAAAAAGATGATTCTGAGCCTCATATTTTCTCTGCGGATGATTTGCCTTTTCAAATATTGATCGGAAAGGTTGGCATTGATAACGCACATATTTATTTTTTGGATACAAAATACCAACAGGCGATTCATCTCAAAAAATTAAAACTATTGCTGAATGAGGTCAATATTAATCCTAAAAATTTGGAAAAGGAGAATACCGCTCACGTTAACATAAGTACAAATATTAAAACTGAGGGACAACTCAATACAGGATGGGTAAAGACTGTTGATATTGATTTACTTTTAGATGCCACAATTACGGCATTTAATGTTCAAACACGTCTTTTGGATCCTTTAGCAATTATCAAAATTGGATCACCATCAGGCGTTGTTTCTGGACTCCAAATTTATGAATCAATCAGATCCATACTAATGAATTATGAGATTAAAGCGCTTGATTTCCTAAAAAAAGATTTAGAATGGAATGACGGGATCGTTCAGTTAAAAGCTAGTCAACAGGTTGTCCATTTTACTGAGGGCTCATTTAAAATGGACAAGCTGAATATCAGTACTGACGGCAAATATATTATTTCAAAAAAGGCGGTTGATTTCGCTGCAGATATCCTTTTAGATCCAACTGAACAAGACAAGATTAAAACTGCTATTCGAGCATTTATTGCTGATAAAATTGACCAACGTTTCAGTCGATATGTTTCTGCCGACAAAATATCTCAGAATATAATCGATTCATTAACATCAACAGATGGGCAAATGCATCTGATTTTTGCCGTTTCCGGACCAGTTGATAAACCTGAAGTCAAACTCGTTCACCCACAACTTCCGGCTTTAGATGGCGTTGTTTCAAAGGCTTTAGCTGGTATAAAAGATCAACTGTCCAAAGAACTTAAACAAAAAGCAGCCGCTGAAATTGATAAACTCAAGCAAAAAGCAACTTCTGAAATGGACAAGCTAAAGAAAAAAGGGGAAGGAGAGTTGGATAAACTCAAAGATAAATATTTGGATCAACACGAAAAAGATACTATTGACAACTTAAAGGATAACCTGCTAAAAAAGTTACCTTTTTCTTTCTAATTCATTGATTTGCTGTTGAGATTTTTTCGTAATAGTGATATAAAAAAATTTTTCAGTTAACCTTCAATTAATAATCAAAAAGGAGAAACCTATGATTCAAAGAATTTCGATTTTCGGAATTGTCGTTTTTTTAGCGATTTTCTTTCAATCTGCTTTTGTTTTGATCGAAACCATTGATCGTCCACAGAAAGCTGTTGTGTCTTTTTGCAAAGCCTATTACAAATTGGATAATGCTGCAAAAAATTATATTACAGATGAATGTCGCATGCAAGATGACATTGATCTGATAGATCAGTATATCATGTCACAAAAGAAGGAAGCCAATGATCGTGGATATAAAGATAATTTTTTGAGCAGCTATTTGTCCCAAATTCATACGCATGTCATCAAACAGACCAGTGATTCAGCAGTTGTAAATATCAAAGCCAAGCGGTATGCTATCATTCCCTGGTTGCGGCATCGAAAATGTTATGACGTTAGTCATACATTCACGTTAACTTATCAAAATAACAAATGGCTCATTTCCGACGGGCTTGCGGAAATGTAATATAATTGAAACAGAATTTACAGGCTGATTTTTTAAAAAATAACCTGTAAATTCTGTTTTTTCAACATTGATACTTCCTTTTTTCCATACATGATTTATAGAACCCTAAAACAATGTATTATTGATCTTGAGAGTAACGCTGAACTGATTCGCATTGACCATCCAGTTGATGCCCGTTTAGAAGTTGGATCAATTCAGAGACGTGTATTTGCTGCCGGCGGCCCTGCATTATTGTTTACAAACATCAACAATTGCCAGTTTCCCATGTTAGCCAATCTTTTTGGTACCCAAAAACGTATTCATAGACTGTTTTATAAGTCTCAAAAAGCGATTCAATCGTTGTTTGCTTTAAAAAAAGATCCCATGCATTTCTTGAAAGATCCATCGGTGTTAGTGCGTGCACCATTCGCTTGTTCCTGTGCAATTCCCAAAAAAGTATCGACAGGAGCAATTCTTTTTGGCAGCACTCACATTTCTAAACTTCCACAGCTCATTTCATGGCCGGAGGATGGCGGTGCATATATAACATTACCACAGGTATACACTGAAGATATTAATGCTCCTGGATGGATAAAAAGTAACCTCGGTATGTACCGCATTCAACTCTCAGGTAATGATTATTTAAAAGATCAGGAGGTTGGTCTTCACTATCAAATACACAGAGGTATAGGGTTTCATCATTCAGCAGCAATTAAAGCCAATAAGCCTTTTCATGTAAATATTTATGTAGGAGGGCCTCCTGCGCTTACATTATCAGCAATTATGCCTCTACCCGAGGGAATACCAGAATTGGCGTTTGCAGGTGTTTTAGCAGGGCATCGTATTCCAATGGTTTACGGGAAAAGTCACCTTCCAATACCCGCAGAAGCAGATTTTTGTATCACAGGCACCGTCATACCAAACTGCGAACGTCCGGAAGGCCCTTTTGGTGATCATTTGGGATATTATAGCTTAAAACATGACTTTCCCGTATTGAAGGTTCATAAGGTTTTTCACCGAAAAGATGCGATATGGCCATTTACAACAGTTGGCCGTCCACCTCAGGAAGATTCAATCATTGGAGAATGGATACATGAGCAAACAGCATCTCTTGTGCCAACAGTTTTTTCAGGCATTCATGAAGTACATGCAGTCGATGCTGCTGGTGTTCATCCATTACTTTTGGCTATTGGCAGTGAACGTTATGTGCCTTTTTGTTCAGAACAAAAACCTCAGGAATTGTTGACAGGAGCATTTTCCTTATTAGGTAATACACAAACGTCGTTGTCTAAATATATTTGGATAACAACAGAGTCACCAGATGCCCCAGCTTTAAATATTCATGACATATCAGGTTTTTTTAAACACATGCTTGAAAGAGTTGACTGGAGACGAGATGTTCATGTGATTACTGAAACAACAATGGACACATTGGATTATTCAGGCATAAATCTTAATCAAGGTTCAAAAGTGATTATTGCGGCTTGCGGACCGAAAAAAAGAACATTGGGAATAGAAACGCCTAAAAAAATGTCGTTACCAGAGCATTTTTCAAATCCAAAGATTGGTATTCCAGGAGTGCTAATAATCAAAGGACCATCTCATAAAGCTTTAAGAAATGAACACGATTCAGGCATTCAACAATTGGGAAGATTGTTGAATGACCAAAAAATTGATGAACTCAAAAAGTTTCCTCTAATAGTTATTGCTGACGATGCTGAGTTTACATCAAACCATTTGGAAAATTTTTTATGGGTGACGTTTACCCGATCCGATCCAGCCACAGACATCTATGGTGTTGATGAATTTATTCATTGTAAACATTGGGGATGTAATGGCAGCCTGATTATTGATGCCCGTTTAAAATCCCACCATGCCAGACCTTTAGAAGCTGATCCAGACATTGAAAAGCGTGTTGATCAGCTTGGAATAAAAGGCATGCCTTTGTATGGTATTATTTGAAATTGGAGTAGATGCCACAAACCTTTATGAAGCTGCTGGCGAAGCAATATATATGAAGCTGCTGGCGAAGCAATATATACATTAAATTCAATGGTTAAAAAAAGCTGATCAAGGAATAATCACCTGATCAGCTTTTTGGGTTGTTATAAATGAAATGAATTATTCAGATGTATCGACTTTTGGTTCTTGTATTTCAAAATTAGGTTCTTCTTTTTCAACCTTGGGTGCTTCCTTTTTTTCCTCCAGAAGTTCTTCAATATTGGTTACAAAATTTTCATATTTCCATTTTGGCAGAACATACGTCCAGCCAGACATTTTTTTGTTATTGGTCTCTGC
>Ga0272440_1000211_pt1 | contig 48390 bp, 28 predicted proteins | sample SSMMMBAug17_FD_192440 | JGI IMG/M metagenome (GOLD analysis project Ga0272440, IMG submission 192440) | Marine sediment archaeal communities from Little Sippewissett salt marsh, Falmouth, MA, United States - SSM-MMB-Aug17 | ecosystem: Environmental > Aquatic > Marine > Wetlands > Sediment ...
CTTGGATACGAAAATGAATGTGAAAAGCCCTTTGGACTATATAAATTCTTAATTTCTTAATTCTTAAGTCACGTGGAATTTGCCGAAACCCCAATGAGCTTTGGCTTAAGAATGAAATACAATATATTAAATGGGGAACTTATTTTCCGAGAATTCCTTAATTATTCAGCGGACTCCCCAATTCCTTGGAAATAGAATCGATTCTTAATTGAAAATAATCACGCATTTTCTGATCGATATGCATTGTTTCCCCTTCATTGATATCATTGTCCAGGAAAGGGGCATACAGCGAATAAAGCGTGTTAAATTTTTTTTCAAATTTTTCAAATGAAAATACAGGATCATCTGATAATAAAAATTCTTTAATATAGTTTTCATATATATTTCTATATGCTTGTATCTGAAATATTTTTTCTACAAGTGGTGAATTGTATTTCTTTACAGAATCTAAATATGATAAGGGGATTCTTGTCAATAGTGATATCAGCTCATTGACATGGTTGGACCATTCATAAATTCCGGCTGAGGGAGGATAAAAAAGGATGGCTAATGCGCTGTCAAAATCACATGGAATAAAATCAATTCTACCGGAAGGATTAAAATACAAATAATAATTATTACCGGTTATCCAGTAGCCATCCCATTTACCGAGAAGGGTATTTATGGCCATGTATCTTAAAAAAGAATCAATCCCAAAATGTGAGTCAAGGTAGCTTTTTAAACCTTTTTCACTCAAATCACTTGATTTCAATGTGTTTAATTGATGAATAAATTCAAGAAGCTGTGAATGGTCTGGCGTCTTTTCATTTGTTTTTAAATCATAGGTTGGTCTGTACTGTATTGTCCAGTCTTTTATACCAATTATTTTATTTTCTTTGAAAATTTCAGTGGCATTCAAGAGACCATCAACACCATCAACAGGTTCCAAAGATGCCGGACCAGAATCACCTAATATACATTTATAAAGATTTCCATCATTCTGTTTTTTGCCATATCTGCGTGTGATAAATGATTTATTGATCGGTTCAATCAATGTGTAAATACCAAAGTAGTGTTGTTTGTCTCCAATGGTGATTGTTAACTTTGATGAACCGGTTCTGGATGTATTGACATGAATTTGATTGACAACATCATAACAATACAATTCTTTTATTTGCGAAGCATCCCAAAGGTTGGGCATTGAGATATTGAGTCTGAGTATTAAAGATTTTAAAGAACAAAAACGTCGGCTGTTTTGGCATTCATATTTTGCAGTTCCTTCTTGTAAGTCAAAGGTTTCATTAAATTTTACCTTAAAATGCGCCCGATGAAGTTGATTGTTCTCATCTTGAGGGATAACCCGCGATATATTTCCTTTTACTCTAAATCCGACATCATTAATTACTTCATTACCCATTGGACTTTTGTATATGAATGTTGCTTTGCGATAATTTCCGGTCTTAATATATTCGTTCATATCAGAAATAATGCCATTCCATTCTTGCTGGGAAATAAGAATCTCAATGTCATGTAGCAAACCATGTGTAAAAAGTGCTTCGTATTGATAATCTTCACGTGAAACGCCTACCCCAGCGAGTTTTTTCAAAATATATATTACTTCTGGCAAACCAGCCTTACCGTCGAAATTAATATCCATATCCTCAATAACCATTTGCGCATGATCATTTCCATTCGTGATCTGTAACGCTAAAATGGCATCATAAAGATCAATGATTCCGGATCTATTCATATCTCCGGGAAGATATTTTATCTGATTTTTTTCATAAGGGGTTGGGACTTGGAAAAACATCCATGTTGTGAAATCATTGTAATGTCTCCCATAAGAGACATCAGTAGCTTGAAGATGATAATGTATTGCATCCAATTGATTTAGAGATTCATCAAATAAAGCAATTTCTTCTCCATCTTTATCAAGTTTGAAACTGGCATGAAATAATCTATTTTTTCCACTGGCCCAGAAAAGAACAATCCCTTTTGAAGGAATGATGGTTGGTTTAGGAATTTGCCATTTTTGGGGTTCGCTGAGGTCATCTGTTAAATAAAAACCACCAATGTCAATATCCTGTTCTTCTAAATTGAATAACTCAATCCAGTCTGAAGAGTCACCATCTTCATCCGCAACAATGTTTTTATTACTTGCCAGAAATTCATTAATGACAATCTTCTTGCATGACTGGCAAATATTAGACGCATGCAATGAAATATTATCAGCAATAACAATCAGCACGATAAAAATGAATAATGAAAGTTTTAAGCTTATATGTTGCATATTTGTCTCCGGAAAAAGAATTGCTATTCCCTCACAAAAAAAACATTTTCTATATCAGAGGAAAAAATATCAGGATAAAACGATGACCCAAAGACAATTATGGTCGGCATTGAGGGGTCAGTAAATCCCTCAGATTTTTCAATGTCTGTATAGCCATTCTCATCAAACGTAACAACAGATTCCCATGAACCATCACTTTCGACATCAATAATGCTTTCAATCGTGATTTTCCGATTGAAAAATGGCATGTCTGGAAGCGTGACATTAACTTTGCCTTCGCCCATGTATCGCCCTAAGATATCCGGAAGATTCTCCATGCTTTTTCCTGGCGGAGCCAGGATCAATTTTGATGCATCTTCATTTGTGAATGCAGATTTGTAATATTCGTCAATATTGACTTTATACGTGTCAGTCACTTTTCCACTGGTGTTAATATTCAGGTGATCATTTTCATAATGCCAGGTACCTTCAGTTGTCAAAATGCCACCTAAATCATCCGGTCCAACTCTCACGCATGTCCCATCCTCATTGAATGTATATGTCGTTTTTTCTGAATTTCTTACCTGAGAATAGGTACCTTTGACCAATGGAAGTGCTTGAATAATGTTTATAGATGGGTCATTCGTGGAATTGGCCACTTTGCCCAACAGTTGTAAACAGTCTTTCAGGTTTACAATACCATTTCCATCAATATCACCAGGGATAACTGCAAATGATATTGGATGAATACAAATCAAGATGAAACAAATAAAAATCCCAATTTTGTGATTTTTTTTTAATCTTTTCATTCTACTATACCTCTTAATAATTTAGGAAAGCTCGAATAATAAGTTACTATCCTTATGTTTTTTGAGTTTTTATGAAACTATCGCAGGGCTGGTATTCAGGCACAATTACCTTCAAAGCTTCCATGATCGTTCTATGATTATAGGTTTTTGCTGCACGAATAATTGTATCAATCTTTGAATTCAGTTCTGTCATCTGGCAAGTCTGCCCTCTTAAAACCAATATTTTTTCATGCTTTGTTTGTACAATACCCTCACCCGCTGTAATTAATTCTTCATATAGTTTTTCTCCCGGCCGGAGTCCGGTATATCGAATTTCAATATCTCGATGAGGTTCATAGCCATGCAGACGAATTAAATCCTGTGCCAGATCAACAATCCGAACGGCCTGTCCCATATCCAGAATAAAAATCTCACCGCCTTGCCCCATTGCACCGGCTTCAAGTATCAGTTGCGCTGCCTCTGGAATACTCATAAAATAGCGGGTCACTTCTGGATGTGTTACTGTAACCGGCCCGCCTCTGGTAATCTGGTCTTGAAAAATGGGGATCACAGATCCCGAACTTCCCATGACATTCCCAAATCGAACCACCATAAATTGACCATGATTTGCATCATTGGCACACAAGACCAGTTGCTCGGCGACGCGCTTGGATGCCCCCATTACATTGGTGGGGCGCACCGCCTTATCTGTTGAAACAAGAACAAAACGTTCTACCTTTTTTGCTCTGGAGATATTGACAAGATTTAACGAACCTTGAATATTATTGATTACCGCTTCCCAGGGATGTTTTTCCTGCATGGGCACATGCTTATAGGCCGCTGCATGAAATACGACTTCTGGCTTAAAATCATCAAATATATGGACCAATGAGTCCTGGTCTCGAATATCAGCAAGATAGGTTTCTACATCCATATATCCAAATCGTTGGTGACACTCCATTTCAACTCGAAACAGGTTGATTTCGCTTACTTCCAGCAAGCCCAGTTTTCTGGGATGAAATCGACTGACCTGTCGAACAAGTTCGCTCCCAATTGAACCTCCTGCACCGGTTATCAACACACGTTTTTCATGAATATAACGATAAATATCTTTTTTATTCAGATGGATTTCTTCCCTGCCCATTAAATCCTGAAGCGTCACATCACGAAGTGCTTTCACTGAAATTCGACCATCTATTAATTCACTGATTGCCGGAACAGTCCGAAAACGCTTGCCTGTAGATTCACAATTGGACACAATTTTTCGCATATTTTCTTGAGATGTTTTGGGAATGGCAATGAGGATTTCATCAAACAAATCCAAATAGGAATCAATTTGATCCACCTTTCCCAACACAGCGACACCATGAATTGTTTTTCCTTGCTTGAGGGGATTGTCATCCAAAAAACCAACAGGTTGGAGTTTCAAGTTGGGATTATCTCGAATTTCTCGCAATACCCGCTCACCCGTGCTGCCAGCACCAATAATCAAAAGGCGTTTGGCGGTTGATCCTTTCCGAACAAGCAATGGAAAAAATGACATGCCAGAATGCCGGGTGTAAAATAATCGAATACTGGCACGAAATCCACCGATAGAGATTAAACATAATCCAAAATCAATAATAAAAACTGACCGCGGATAACCTTCAAACCGATGTAATACCATTACACACAAAATCAATAACAAAGAACTGAACATCACAGCCTTGACCACATTCACCAAATCAAAAAGACTCGTAAATCGCCACATCCCCTGATACAGGCTAAAAGAAAAAAAGATGATCATTTTAACAATCAAGACCAGAGGCATCAATTGCCAGAGTGCCTTTTGATAATGATCGGGTATGATAAAATCCAAACGCACAGCAAAGGCCAACCACCAGGATAATATCACCAGGAAAATGTCAATAAGACATACCAGATAAAAATTTTTTGAACGAAATAAATTTTTCATGAAAGGCATCCGAAATCTATTGCAATATTTTTGACAAAATACATTTAATTACACGTGACTGTTCTTCCTTTGTCATGCCGGGACCGGATGGCAGGCAGATTCCGGTTTTAAATAACTGTTCGCAAACCGGCAGATTATCTGGATTATGGGAGAAAAAGTCTGTTCCTTTAAATAAAGGCTGCATATGCATGGGTTTCCAGACGGGTCTGGACTCAATGCTATGTTCTTCAAGATGATTGATCATCTCAATTGGTGACATCATTGATGATTCTATTGTCATCAGTGTTAACCATCGGTTGGACTCATAATCTTCAGGTTCCGGCATAAAATCGATACCGGAAATGTGATTCAATTCAGATACATATTCCTGAAATATCATTCTACAGGCTAGAATATTATCGTTTAGTATGTGCAACTGCCCCAGACCGATTGCTGCCAAGACATTGCTCATGCGGTAATTAAATCCCATTTCATGATGCTCATAATGGACAACCGGTTCTCTGGCTTGCGTGGACCAATAACGCGCTTTCCTGATTGCATCCAGGTTATCAGACAAAAGCATTCCCCCGCCTGAAGTAGTAATCATTTTATTGCCATTGAATGAAAATACGCCATAATCGCCAAATGATCCATTGTAGCGACTTTTATACTTTGCACCGACAGCTTCAGCCGCATCTTCTATGACCGGGGTATTATATTTTTTACAAATATTTAAAAGTGTGTCCATATCCGCACTTTGACCATAAATATCCACAACAATTACAGCTTTGGGTTTCTTTCCCATCTGAGTGTATTTTTGAAATGCACGTTCCAGTGCCGAAGGAGACATATTCCATGTTTCTGGCTCCGAATCAATAAAGACAGGTATGGCCTTTTCATATAAAATTGGATTCGCGCTTCCCACAAATGTGAGAGAAGCGCAAAAAATGATATCATTCGGCTGGACATTCAGCAAGCGAAGTGCCAGATGAATGGCAGCGGTGCCCGAGCTGAGAGCCAGGGCACCACATATACCAAAACGTTCGGCAATTTCATTTTCAAAGCGTGTAATATGTTCCCCCACTGGCGCAATGTAATTGCTTTCAAAGACTTCAGCAATATACTTCTTTTCGTAACTACCTATGTGCGGCGGAGATAAAAAAATACGCTTCATACAAAAACTTATCCATTAAAATGTTTTTTCAGGTTTTCAATATATTGGTTGACCATGCCTTCAAATTCTCTGGTTGCAAATGGTGCAATTACCATTTTGGCCAGGGATGGAAATGGCAATGTCAGTACACCTTTATTTTTCAATTCGACATGGGTCTGATCACCCTGTTTTGTGATACTCCAGGAGCCTTCAATTTCTGCATTGCCGACATCCTTGACCGGATTCCATACAATGCTTCCAGATTCTTTGTTGCTCTCGTATTTGCAGGCGTAAACTGTTTGAATATAGTATTTTTGAATACCAAGCTTTTCCATTTCCCATCGGAAACAGTTATCGCCCATATCCACCAACTGATCAACCTTTGGAAAATGACTGACTGAATCAGGTACACTTGCCAATAAATCAAATACTTTGTCATAATCTGCCGGAACATCAAATTCTTTCTTGATGTCTACATTGACCTTAAATGCCATAATGATTTTCTCCTTTGTTAGAATATATAATATTTGTCAGATACTCAGGGACATCCTGAGGTAAAAAATTCAATTTTGCAAACAATTTATTTTCCACAGTTTTACAAATCTCATAATGATGATTGAACATGGGTATGTCAATATGCGGGCATTTTGGCAGGTATCGGACTTTGATATCATCCATACGTGTCTGAAGACTAACAATCTGATCATGTAATACACGTTTATCCGCATAATTGACAATTTCTATTTCATTGTATTCATCAGCAACAATAGGATTTCTTATTACCACATGCTCATTGACAATATCTGAAATTTCATCAAAGCCTTCATTTTCACAAATTTCCCTGCCTTTTTGACAATGATCTTCATGGGATTGAATACAGGGAAACTTGGCAATATCATGCATCAATGCTCCACTGACTGACTTTTCAATGGATATCTTAACGCCCTCGGCGTCAAGTTTTGATGCGATCAGCATGGCAATTCGTGCCACCAGTATTGAATGCGCACGGATATGCACTGGCATATCGTATTTATCCATCATCTGGAAACAATGATCAATCCCTGGTATCAATATACCCCCCAATTTCCTGAAAGATAGTATTGGTGCAAAACAGGTCTTATATGTGTATTGATTTGCACAGTGTGACGTTGATCCAATACCCCTTTTCCAAAATAAATCATTGATTTCATGGCGTTTGTATCTAGAAACCTGCAATTAATTTCTGTAAAATTGACTTGCAACGCCCTGTTCTTTAATTGCGAAGCGTTTATATCCGCATTTCGCATACTCAAGACATATCCCCATTCACCCATTGTGGGGACATGATTATGATATGGCAACACCGACATATCTGCCGCTTCAATGGTTTTGAGTATACACAAAAACGCTTTTGTTGAAAAGTATGGACTGGTTGCCTGTGTAACCATAACCCCCCCTCGCATCAGATGATGTGCAATTAATCGGTAAAAATCCAATGAATATACATGCATCAAATCAATGGTATCCGGGTCGGGCAAATCAATCACAACAATACCGAATTGTTTATCATGTTTTTCAAGAAATGTCATGGCATCTTGATGAATAATTTTAATTTTTGGCGTGTTCAGTGCGTTTTGATTAATTTGGGTTAATACTGGGTGTGTTTTTCCCAAATGTGTCATGATCGGATCAAGGTCAACTAAGGTAATCTGTTCCACATTCTTATATTTTAAAATTTCTCGAACAGCAACGCCGTCCCCCCCACCCAAAATCAAAATTTCTCTGGGGCAGGCACTCAGTTTCATGGCCGGATGAACCAGTGGTTCGTGATATTTTTCTTCATCATAGGTGCTGAATTGAATCTGACCATTCAGATATAACCAGTGATATTGACGCCATTGTGTGATCACAATTTTTTGATATGTCGTTTGTTGGGCATAAACAATTTTGTCTTTGTACTTGCTTTGTTCGCCAAATTGAATAATGGGTTTTGCCGCAAAACCCAGACAGATAAAAAAACAAAAACAGGCCAGCCAGGAAAACACAAAAATTCGTTTATGATTAATGAGTGCCATAAATTGCCACAAAACCAGACTGGCAACCACAAAATTTATACAACCCAGAATAATCGGCGTGTAGGTCAATCCCAGATAAGGCAGCGCGATAAAGGCAAATATAATTCCGCCAAAAAGGGAGCCATAATAATCTTTTTCCATGACATTGGAAATATTAATTCGAAGGTTCTCATACGATTCATTAATTCGGGTGACCAGTGGAATTTCCAGCCCGATAAGCATGCCCACAATGATGCCCTGGGTATATATTACCAGATTGATCGGCTGAACAAATGCTGCCAGACCATAGGCAATGATGGCCGATGTGGCACAGGCAATTGAAAGTAAAAGTTCTGTAACAAGAAACCATTCCAAAAGCCTGGATTGAAACACCCGACTGATCCGGCTCCCCACTCCCATGGCAAACAACATGAAAGACATCACCAGCGTCCATTGAAACACTGCATTTCCAGACAGATAAGTTGCCAGCGTGGATAGTACAAATTCCGCAATAATTCCTGCACAACCTGTTGCAAACAGTGCAATTTTTAGAATATTATTTTCTGATTGAGTGGGTTTCATTGTTTTTCTTAACCTATTTCTGTGTTAATCGGTGAGATTTTTTTTGTGCAATCATAACTCATTTTTTTGTTTTTCAATAACAACAGTAAACCAGAAGTGAGACCCAACACCTTCCACACTTTCAACACCAATAATTCCATCCATTAAAGCGGCAAGTTGTTTGGATATGATTAATCCCAGGCCTGTACCACCATATTTACGCGTGAAAGAATCATCGACCTGTGAAAAAGATTTAAATAATCGATTTATCCGGTTTTCAGGAATACCAATGCCTGTATCTTTGACACTGAACTTGAGTGTAACATGGGAATTGATTTCTTTCAGGGCACTCACATCAACAGAAATGTCTCCCTGGGATGTAAATTTTATCGCATTATCGATGAGATTGAATAATATTTGTTTGATACGTCTGGGGTCTCCATACAAATGAATTGGCACATTGTTTTCAATATTTAAAGAAAGGGTCAGTTCTTTTTCATGCGCTCTAATTGAAAGCAAATCTATCACATGTTTAAGGGTAAGGGCGAGGTCGAAATCTATGCATTCAATACTCAGTTTACCTGACTCAAGGTTTGAGAAATCCAGAATATCATTTAAAATTGTCATTAATGAAAGCGCGCTGTCGTTAAGTGCTTTAGTCAGGTCAGATTGTTCTTCATCAAGTGGGGTGTCAGCTAACAAGGTTGCCATTCCGATTATTCCATTCATGGGGGTTCTGATTTCATGGCTCATATTGGCTAAAAAAGTACTTTTGGCACGATTCGCGCTTTCAGCTTCATTTTTTGTACGAATCAAGTCCTTTCTATTACGTTCTAACATAATCCCAAAAGATAGAATTAAGAAAAACCCAAGACTACCGCCAATACAATGGGTTGCAAGCAGGTACAGATTTAACTTTTTTGTTTGAAATGGAAGCGTTACACTGATTGCCCCCCGAATATCACCTTCATTATAACCTTGCTTTGCGTGACATTTTAAACAACCTTTGGAAACATAAAGCGGTGCAATATACCGATAAATTCTTTTTGAACCCATATCAATAAATCCAGACCATTCTTTAAGCCCTTCCTCAAAAAGTAACATCTTTGAAGTTTCCCAGGGCTCTGCAATATTTGCCGGTCGAATGGGTTTTAAGCTGGTAATGTGAAAAAGAATATCCGATTTTTCCTGGGCAATCTCTGCAATTTGTCGCGTCATAAAAGCCGGGTTTATCTTGGTATAATTGTTGCCATCCAGATCAGAAATATCTCTTGAAGGAACTTCCAGATAGGGATTTGGTTGAACATTTACACTTACAGGAACGTATACACCACCATGACCTGCGTTCCATGATCGTGTCAGTACGATCTGTTTAAAAAATGATTTCGCGCCTTGCAGGGCGGTATTTTTTTCATTCTTTGACTCTGATAAAATATTCCAATACAATGAAATGCAAACTGATACTGTCCAGACAAATAAAATGGCTGTAATATATTTTTTCATTTTTTTTCTTTTAATAATTGTACGTCCAAGTAAAAAAATTTCGGCATTCTTATGTGCTGAATAATATGATAATTTTATAATCTCTTTTTGAAAATACAGTGTATTATAATATTGATAATATCAAACAAATGCAAAAAATGCAAAAATTAAGTGAACTAAACTCGACAGGATTATAATTCCCTCCAAAATTTGGACACTCCTTAAGCTCTAAATATGGTATGTAATAAAACTTGACATTGGGCGTATGTACAAGTTGGGGGAACATAGTGCCCTTAGGGAAATTTTAGATTAGCCTATCTTTTGTGCGTCTTCGGAAAGCCTGTTTGATATTTGCTTCAAGTACAATTCCGTTTGCTAACGCGCGCGGCTCTGAAAATTTTGGCAGTTTTTAATCTGAGCCGCGCGCGTTAGCAAACGGGACTGTACTTGAACCAATATAAAGCAGGATTTTTTTCCGATACATGAACATTTTCCCCCAACTTGTACATACGCCCCTTGACATTCTATGTTTGAATGAATTTTTATGGAACTATCCCAGTTCATCCCAAAGGGCATATTTCATGCCATGAAAAACCAAGATCGAAGAATAATAACAATAACGAAATAATTCTGAGAATTCTGATTCTAAGGAATACTTAAATAATAAGTTCCTCATTTCTGAAAGAGTCAATTCTATTCATTTTGAACCTGGATTACGCTGAAGAAGATGAATAAGATGATTTAAAAGTGTCTTATTTCATCTTATTCATCTTCTTCAGCGTAATCCAGGTTCAAAAATGGGAATTCAATATATTAAATGGGGAACTTATTTTGGGCGCATTCCTAAATAAATGTTCAAACAATTGTTGATTTTTTTCTTAACTTGTTTAACTATACCCTACACAAAAAATTTATGATCATTTACTTATTTATTTATAAATAAAAAGGAGAAAAATTATGAAAAAAGAAATCATCATTTCAGCAATTTTTTTCAGCATAATCACCATCTGGAATGTTTCTGCGCAAGCAGAATTATTGGCTTCAGAGCAAGAAGCACTCACAAAAATTATGAATAGCCTTGAAAAGTGGAAACAGCCACTAGAAAAGGATGTTTGCGTCTGGACATTCGTCACCTGTGATGAATCTCATATTACAGAACTTGATTTAAGTGAAAAAGGGTTTAAAATTATCCCACAAGAAATTGAACAATTAAAGTATTTAGTCCGGCTTGACCTGAGTTTAAATGGACTGGAAACACTCCCTGAAGCCATTGGATCTCTTACAAAGTTGACAGAACTAAGTTTGTCAATGAACAAGCTGACAACACTTCCAGATTCATTTGGAAAACTGGTTAATCTTATTGCATTGGATTTGAGCTTTAACCAGTTACACAAATGTTTTCCGGAAGTGCCTCAAAATAGACAGATGTCACCAGATCCAACACATCCGCCATTACAGGGACCGCCATTAACACAGTTCAATCAATTAACAAAACTCAAAACATTAAAACTAAGTGGCAATCAATTAGAACAGCTTCCTTTTAACCTGAATAAATTGATTACCCTTGAAACCTTGTATTTAAACATTAATAGATTCAACCAATTTCCATCAATACAAACAAATCTTTCGCACTTAATAAAATTAGATCTTTCTGAAAATGAAGTTTCTGTATTGCCGGAAAATCTCAATACCTATCCTGTACTTCAGGACTTGAATCTGTCCACGAATCTTTTAGATTCAATTTCAGATAACATTAGCCAGTTGACTGCTTTGATATCATTATCCCTGACAGGAAATATTATAAAAAATGTTTCTCCAAACCTCGGCTCACTTGAAAAGCTAAAAAAGCTTGCACTTGCAGATAATAATATTTCATCTTTACCTGACAGTATTTCTCAACTGGAAGCATTGACAATTCTAAGCCTGGAAGAAAATGCCTTAACGTCACTTCCACAAACTTTAGGAACATTAGAACATCTGATATCTCTATCGTTGAACAGCAATCAACTGGAGGAATTACCCAATGATTTTGGTTTTCTTGTCTCTTTAGTTACATTGAATTTAGATGACAATTTATTAAAAGAACTTCCTGACAGTTTTGGGAAATTAAAAAATCTTGAATGGCTTGACCTTTCCATAAATAATTTAAAAGTTTTGCCTGACAACTTTTATGAATTAAGTAACTTGTTGTTTCTGGATTTATCACAAAATAAACTAGAAGAATTGTCTGAAAATTTTTCTCAACTGAAATCACTTCAAACACTGATTCTCTCCTCAAATATTTTACACGCCTTACCTTCTGATTTTGGTAGCTTGCGAAATCTCCGCTATTTATATGCTTCGTCAAATGCCATTGAAAAAACATTATGTGAAAGTTTTGGTAATTTACAGTCTATTCAGGAAGTAGATCTGTCTGATAATAAATTAAGTGCATTACCCGATTCTTTCGGTAATATTGATACCTTGCAAACCCTCAATCTGTCATCAAACCATCTGGAAGCCTTACCCTATAGTTTTGGGAAACTGACAAATCTTCAAACAGTCGACTTATCGAACAATAGAATTCAAGCGTTAAAAGCCGATTTCGGCAATCTATCCTTTCTTTCTTATCTTGACCTGTCCAACAATGGCTTAAAAAACTTGCCAGCACAAACAGGAGGGCTCGAAAGCCTGACGTATCTTGATCTGTCACATAATGAAATAGCTGGCCTTCCGACAGAGATTAATAGCCTTGAAAGACTGTTTACCCTCAATTTAAACAATAATAATATTACCTTTCTTCCAGCAGAGTTTGGCGGGATAAAAAATCTCAGAACTCTGTTATTAAAGGACAATGCATTTATCGAGTTTCCACAAATCGTCTTATTACTTACAGACTTATTATTATTGGATTTGTCCAATAATCCCACTATGACAGGGCATATTCCATTCAATTTTAAAAACCTTGATGATTTAACAGACCTTCATCTGGATAATACATCACTTTATACATACTCTGAAAAATTGGCAAATTTTATCAATGAAAAATGTCGTACCTGTGATTTATCCCCTCCGGAATCTAAAAAAATAACCAGTGATTCTCTTATTTTAGAGGGGATTACATCAACAACAGATGAATTAAGATATTTTAAAGTAGATGATGTTGTTGACATTGTTCTGATGTTCAATGCGCCGGTTAAACTTGAAGCAGGAAATTTAATCGTTTCTTTTAATACAGGCTATACTTCAACCATTTCGCCTTTTGATTTTTACACAAATACAGTGAGTTTTACGTATACAATTCATGCGGGTGATAATACAGAAGCACTAAATGTTTCTCAAATAGCCCTCATGGGGGGTACACTTACAGATGAAAATGGAAATCATGCTATACTTAACTTGCCTGTTGATGAACAAATTAATGCCAATCTTTCATCAAATAAAATACTTCCAATTGATGGTGTATATCCTTCTGTTTCAATTACTCAGCCGAAAGAGCAACAATGTATTGATACTTTGGATAAAATCAAAGGTACCGCATATGATAAATTCGATCTTAAAGAAATTGAAATTACAGTATCTAGTTATACCCGAACAACCAAACCTGCATATTATGAATTAATAATTAATGAGGAGGATTTTTCAAAAATTTGGGAGGTTGATATATCATACCTGGAATGGGAGAAAGAATATTTGGAAGATGAGAACTTTTCAGCAGAAAATATTCAAAATGATAACTTTCAAGACGAAAATTTACAATCTGACGATCAACAGCATGACAATCAATATCCTGAACCTTTCAAACTTGAAGAGAATTTAACCTATACTATCACTGTAAAGGTTGTAGATAATGTTGAAAATGAATCAATTACCCAAACTACCTTTACGTATAAAAAGAAAAACTCGACAATATCATGTCATTTATCAACCAGCCAGATCACAACAGGAACGTCTGTAACAATTACCGGTTTAATCATTCCAGCGGATAGTATGATTTCAGATGTTTATATTGAAATGGCATCAGATGGGTATACTCAGACCAAAAGAGCTTCTGCAAACCAGGATGGAACTTTTTCTTACACAACAGATTGTGATGAATTTCATCACGCAGGGCTCTGGCAAATCAGAACGATATTTAATGGTGGCACATGTGTTTATGGCTCAAAAAGTCCTACGCAACCATTGATAATTAGTAAAGCTTCCACAACAATTGTACTCGTAAACACCCATGATGCCATTCTGAATATAGAACCATTTTCAATCGGTGGGAAATTGATTCCAACATCTGGATGTTACAATAATTTGTCAGGATTAACTGTACAATTGCATATCGTGGGTGTTGATGCCGGCCGATATTGGGATACCTTTACAAAAATTGATCAAGATTCTGATTTTACAGAAAATAATATTAAACTCATGGAAATATTTCCAAATGAGGATATCAGCGGTAAATGGTTAGTCAGTGTATCTTTTCCAGAAACTGATTCATATTCTTCAAGCACATCAGAATTAAAAACTATTGAGGTCTTGGAATCTGCTGGTTATGCGATTATTGTTCAGGGAAAAACAAGCAATGAAGAGGGATTGGCATCCCATCAAAAAACATCGGACTTTGTATATGAGCAATTTATCAACAGGGGTTTACTGGATATTAATGATGATGAAACATTGAATGATATTCAATATTTCAGCTATGCCTCTCCTGGAAACTCTGGATATACCTATATTGATAACGCTCCTTCAAAGGAGCTTATCAAAGATGCGATCACTGTTTGGGCAAAACAGAAAATGAATTCACATCCAGGAACCTTATACATCGTAATGGTAGATCATGGCTTGGAAGAACAGTTTATCATTGATGATGATGTCATTACATCTTCTGAATTGGCAGCCTGGCAGGAGGACTTATATCGTGCCTTAGACCCAAAACCACAGAAAAAAGGGATTGTTACCATATTGGGGTTTTGTCACTCAGGATCATTTATTGATGAACTGAGTGGGCCAGACAGAATTGTCATTGCCAGTGCCGCAGCAGATGAATTCTCCTATAAAGGACTTCTGGATGAAGATAACATTCGTGAAGGCGAGTATTTTATTTATGAATTTTTTAAAAAAGCAGCTTTAGGAAAAACAATTAAATCTTGTTTTGAAGAAGCAACCCTGTTGACTGAAATATTTACATCGGATCTTTCCAGTAAAAATGCAAACGCACCTCCCTATTATGATAGTTCTCCACAGCATCCTTTATTAGAAGATAATGCAGATAGAGTAGGAAGTAATTCGTTACAATCTAAAAATAGCGATGGTGAAATATCTTCAAAGCATGTGATTGGTGTCGGGTCTTTAACCACAAATGATTCATATCTAACTGTGACAGACGTTACTGAAACCCTTTTCCTGGCATATGATGAAACTCCTTCTGATCCTTTTCTATGGGCAACAGTTAATGATAAAAAGAAATGTGCAACAATTAAAGTGGGAATCAAATCTCCAACATACAGCAATGATATTGAACAGACATTGACCAGCTCTCAGAAAGTAATGAATCTACCAGTCAAACAATATGATGGTAAAATAGATGATCGATATTTTTGGAATGGTTCTGATATCATTGAAACTTCTACCCAAAAACATATTTTTGATGAACCTGGAATTTATCAAATATTTTATTATGCAACGGATACAGATGAAAATGTATCAGATTTGAAAGAATCAATTGTCTATAAAAATAAAGCTGATAATCAATCCCCCTTACCTTTTTCATTAATATCACCTCGAAATGATATTCAAATATCCACAAAGGGTGTGTTATTTGATTGTAATTCCGATTCTGATACAAGCTGCTACACGATTTTTTCATGGGAAGAAAGCAACGATCCTGATGATGATCAGATAACTTACACCTTGCTTTTGTCCAAAGCTGATGATACATTTTCAAATCCAGACGCCCATAAAATGCTTCAAAATAATACAATGTCTATAGATCTCCCAGACACATGGGATGGGGCTGTTATTTATTGGAAAGTTCAGGCCATTGATCAATATGGGGCGATTCAGGAATCTTTGGTTTTTCATTTAAAAACAATGAGTGTAAAAAATCCAGATACAGCAATTATTAAAGGGTACGTCTATGATAGTGTAACCAACGATCCCATTTTTAGAGCAAAGGTCAATTTGGATAATTCAATGATAAGAACGTCAAGCCGAGGATATTACCATGGTAACGTAGAACCTAAGTATTATGAGACGATTGAAGTTGTTGCTGAAGATTACAAAACCCAATATTTGTATTCAGTTTATATTGGAAATGGAGAAACCATTGAGCAAAATATTATTTTGGAACCAGAATCATCTGATATACAGGGTGATCTTAATAATGACTACGCTCTTGATCTTTTTGATTTAATTGCAGGAATTCAGATATTGGCGAATATTGAAAATGATACTATTAATATATTTGCTGATGTTGACTCAGACGAGGTCATTGGCGTATCAGATATTCTTTATATTATGAATAAATTAAGTGATAATAGTTATTAGGGCTAATTTATGGATAGTATAAGGGTTTAATATATTAATTAATTTTAATGAAAATAGGTTTTCCATTTTTCGAATAATCCCAAAAGGATTTGTTCAATGCAGTTTACCTTATTATTGATTATACTATCACTTTTTTTGCCGGCTTCTGTTTCCCCTGAGGCTATTTTTGATGGAACGATGAATCCAGAAACAACAGGCCAGACATTGAGTGGCGAATATGTTGTCAATCAGTCGGATGGCCGTCTCGTTGGTGATAATTTATTTCATAGTTTTTCACATTTTAGTATTGATAATGGTGAAAGTGCAACTTTCTTTTCGTCAATCCAGGTCAAAAATATTATCTCTAGAGTCACTGGAAATAATATCTCACAAATTGATGGCCCTTTGAAATCTTATATTATTGGTTCAGATAAAAACAGCCCTGCAAATTTTTATCTGATAAACCCAAATGGCATTGTTTTTGGTCCTAAGGCCAGGCTAGAAACAGATGGCTCTTTTTATGGCCTGACCTGCGACTATATGATAATGGATAATGGTCAAAACTTTGATGTTCATGCAGAAACCCCCAATTTATCAATGGCTTCTCCTTATGCTTTTGGCTTTTTAAACGAACCTGCTGGAAGTATTGTGATGAATGGTGGCAATAAACATCTTGAACTAAAAGTAACTAAGAATCAGCGGATATCATTATTTGCCAGTGGAATTGACATTAAAAAAAGTTATTTGAATGCAGAGAAGGGTCAGATATATATTGCCAGCATATCTGGAGCCTGTAAAATTATTCCTACAACCTCTGGTTATGAAAATATGGATACGATTGATCGTGGGCCAATTTCAGTTACAAATGATTCAGAATTGAATGTGAGTGGACGAGATTATGGAGATGCTTCTGGAGATATATTTATTATGGGAGGTCATGTTCACTTCAACGTCAGCTATATAGAAGCCAGAACTGAAGGTAAGCAAAATGGGGGCATAACACTCATCAATGCTTCTTCTGTAATTTTCGAAGAAATGGTACGGATATATAGTGATAATATTTCACATCCAGGTGACCCTGCATCTTTGAATGACTATTATGGTGGAAATGTTCTTATTCATGCAACAGGAGAGGTTTTATTATCAAATAATAGTTGTATTGAAACAGGGGCAGCAGCTTCAACAGGCGAAAGGGATCACTTATGTCATGCAGGTTCTGTAGAAATAAAAGCGGACTCAATATCATTGTTGATGGGATCATCCATCAGCAGTCATTCTTCTAATGCAGGTAATACAGGAAATATTGAACTCAACGCAAACAAGAAGATTCAAATTTCTACTAAGAGTATACTTTTTTCTAACAGTTTTCAGTATGATGAAAATGGTTCAATATCACAAGATATAAAGGATAAGAATACAAACGCCAATATCAGCCTTGATGCCGACAATATTTATTTTTTTGATAAAGGCGGTATTGCCAGTCAAACAACGAATTATGGCGATGGCGGCGATATTCTGCTTAACGCCAGAAAAAGTATTTACATGGACTCGGGTTCTCTTTCCAGTTATTGTCAAACTTCAAAAAATCATTCCCAAACCATCATTCAGGGAAAAGCCGGTGATATCAATATAAAAGCAGCTTCATTATTTATGACCAATGATTCAGAAATGATTGCCAGTACAAGAGATCAAAGACAAGGCGGCAGTATTCAAATAGATTTATCAGATAGCATGCATATGGATCAATCGCATATTTTTTCTGAAAGTACAGCATTAGATGGTGGTGCAGCCGGTAAAATTAGTATTCATGCAGGTGATTCAATACATCTACTGAAAAACAGCGCGTTAACAACTGAAGCCATTAATGCAGACGACAATGAAAGTCTTGGAAAAGGAGAAATTATTGCAACTGCCAAAAATGACATTATTATAGTGGACAGCAAAATTACATCCAGCGTTCTTGGTGGAAAAGATAACGCCGGTAATATTGATACCTTTGCTGATACAATAGTTATGAATCGCAGTCAGATTATTGCCAAAGCAGACCAGGGACGCGGTGGCAATATTCATATTGTTGCCGGGCAATTTGTTCAATCAGCAGAAAGTATTGTGGATGCATCATCAAATAAAGGTATTGATGGTGACGTTACAATTGATTCTCCAGAAATGAATGCAAGTAGTGGAATTGCGACCATGCCAACAGATATGTTGAATGCCCAGCAATGGATGCGAACACCCTGTGATGCCAGATCCTCTGAAAATATCAGTCGATTTGTAGTTCAGGGCCTGGATGCATCACCAACATCCCTGGATGACCTTTGGCCAAGCCCTCCTGCTAAATTTGATAAAATAGATATCCATATTTCTGATTGTAAACATTGTAAAAACAAAACGTTGGATCCAAATATTGATCAATTGTTTTCAAAAGGGAATCAATATTATCAAACAGGTCAGTTTAACGAAGCCGCAAATATAATCAGAAAAATACTGGCGATTCCACAAGAAAGCCTTTCCGAAACGATTCATTTTTATGCCCTGACCTTTTTGAATCGGACTTTGTGCGCTTTGGGTTATCATCAAGAGGTCGTTGCTGCATATGAAATATTTTTGCCCAGGATTCAATCCAGTTCACATGATCATCTCGCAGCACTATTTTATAATGACATGGGTGATTTATATTTGTCCATGAGAGACCTGCCCAAGGCCAGAAAATACTTGAATCTCGCTTATCAAAAAGCAAAATCAATGAAAGATCCACTCATTATTGCCAATACATTGAACAATTATGCTAATCTGAGACTTGTTGAAAATCGCTTGAATGGTGCAATCAAAAGATATCAAAAAGCCCTTTCTCTCATTAAAGACAGACCCAATGAGTTTCTCTTAAAAAGCACACTGTCACTCAATCTTGTTTTTGCATATATAGAATCAAACATAAAAAATGAGTGGCTCAATGCTGTCAATTCATGCCTTTCATATATTCAGCAACTACCAGAAATTCACGATAAAGCCGCATTATTCATTGCATTGAGCTTAAGAATCAGAGATATTCAAACCAGACTTGAAATGCCCAGACAAGATCTGACTCAACTGGCCATACAATTATTGGAACAGGCACTTGTATTGTCAGAAGATTTAAACGACCATCGTTTGCTGTCATTGGTTCATGGCTATATGGGGAAAATATTTGAAGATGAAAATGAATACGACCAGGCATTTCAGTATACAAGACAGGCAATTTTTATTGCACAAGAATATCATTTTCCTGAAATTCAATATTTATGGGAATGGCAATTGGGACGCTTGTTTATTCAAACAGCGCAAAAAAATGCGGCATATATGTCCTTTAACAATGCCATGAAAACGCTTAAACCCATTCGCCACAAACTGTTTATCGGTATTCGCGGACATGAACATGTTTTTTCCCAAAAAGTACGTCCAATTTATCTGGGAATGGCAAATTTACTGATGGAAAAAGCGGATTCTGAATCTATTGAACTCTCTCGAAAGAATTACTTAAACCAGGCCATCAATACAATGGAAACCTTAAAACAGGCTGAAATTCAGGATTATTTTGATGATGAATGCCTGGTCTCTATTCAAAAATCAGGTACAGGAATTGGTAGAATCCCGTCGAACACTGCAATATTATACCCTGTACCATTTCCAGACCATTTGAGTATATTACTTGTTCTTCCCGATGGAATCAACCATTTTAGAATTCCTGTAAATGGAAAAAAATTAAGAGAAACAGTCAACCATTTTAGACACCTTTTAGAAGATTGGGATGGCGTTGAAGAATGGAAAGACGAGTGGTTCGGGCACTTACATGAAGGCCTTGAATCTGCTGAAATCATGAGGCCTTCACAAAATCTGTATGATTGGATCATTCAACCCATTGAAGATACGTTAACAACAGCTAATATTGATACATTATTAATTGCCCCAGATGGTGTACTTCGGTTGATTCCATTGTCCGCATTAAATGATGGTGCTTTTTTTCTCATTGAAAAATATGCATTGGTAACAATCCCGGCAATCAGTTTGACAGATATGCAACAGATCACCCGGCAAAAAGAAAATGTTCTGCTGGCCGGCTTATCAGAGGAACGTCATGGTGCTATGCCATTAACCTTTGTAAAAAAAGAACTTGATGGGGTTAATGCCATTCTTCCTGGAGAAATTTTGATGAATGAAAATTTTTCTCTGAGCAATTTAACCCAAAAATTCAAAACCAACAAATACACCATTGTTCATTTAGCCACACATGGTGTATTTGGTGGAAGCCCGGATTCAACCTATCTGTTGACCTATGATCGTAAACTGACCATGAATCAGTTGGAGGAACTGATCCATTTAACAAAACTGAATCAAAACAATATTGATTTTCTGGCATTAAGTGCCTGCCAGACAGCTCAAGGCAATGAACGTGCGGCTTTTGGACTTGCAGGAATCGCATTAAAAGCTGGTGCCAAAAGTGCTTTGGCCACATTATGGACAGTAGATGATCGGGCAGCATCGCGTGTATTAATACATTTTTATGAACAATTCAGTTATCAACAGACCAAAGCAGGTGCCCTTCAGTCTGCCATGAAACAATTAATTGATGACACTCATTTTTGCCATCCATCGTATTGGGCACCTTTTTTGTTGATTGGTAACTGGCGGTAGGGTCAAGAGATGCTATTTTTTTTCTTTCCACATTCCTCCCCCAGTAATTAATTTATGATAAATCCCCTGACTTGTCCATACGCCCGGAAAAAAACAGGCCATCATAAAGGAACAACAATGTCGTTTCATTATATTAAACCAGGACTAAAATTCATTTTCAAATAATGAGCGGCTTGTTGTAAAGTACAATTAATTATGATATAAAATTTATTTTAGATTACCAGTTTGGATAGTTCTGGATTGGATTTCATGTTTTTTGTTTAACTCTATGTTCGAGAATCTCAAGAAAGGAATAATAATGTCTCTAAAAAAAGATATTATAGATAGTTTTCAAAATATTGACAATCAGAATTATGGCGCAAAGTTTTACAAAACCGACCTTCATTTTCATACACCTGCATCACAGGATGCACGTGGCCGAAATCGATATGGTTTTAACCCATACAATATAAGATACCCAAAGACAGATCACCCGGATTATCATCAATTATTGACAAAAAAACAAGAAAGTATAGTTCATGAGGCCAAAAAACTTGCCAGAGATATTGTTCAAACATTTCTGGATCAATCTCTGTCATTAGTGGCAATTACTGACCACAACAGCCTGGGTACTGTTTACAAAGATGCAGAAGCGAGAAAAACAATGATGGATCTGGCTGCACCAAGCTGGTATGAGTTGATAGATGATGCGGCCAGAAAAGTAAATGCAGCGGCGCAACGCACCTTGTTAACAATTCTGCCAGGCGTTGAAATCAGTACATCAGGTTCTCATATTCTGGGAATTTTTGAGCCACAAGTTCCGCGTCGGAAGATTCATTTTATCATCTGCGATCTTCTCAACGAAGCAGGTTTTTCAATCGAAGATTTTGGAAAAAACCCAGAGGTCGGCTTTGCCAGTGTTTATGATACCATCGAGTTGATTATCAAAAAAGGTGGAATTCCTATTCCTGCTCATATCGATGGCAGTGATCAGGCAATGCTCAAACTCTACAAAATTAATAGTGGCGCAATGAAAAACCTTTTGACCAACAAGCATTTAAATGCTGTAGAAATTGTAAATCCATCAAAACTGATACGCAAAGATAGAAAACTTAAACAATCCTTATATAGCTGGATTAAAGACATCCGCAAAGATAATAATCTGTTGTATTTATCCTATTTTCAGGGGTCTGATGCGCATGACCTGAAGTCTGTGGCAAAACGTCATACCATGATCAAAATGACTGAGCCGACCTTTTCCGGACTGAAAACTGCAATCAAGATGCCCTCGTCGCGAATTCGGATTTCTGGCTTTAACACTGTTAAAACTGAGGGACTTTTTGTTTGGGGTATCCATACACAAGGCGGTTTTCGATCTAAAGAAAGGATTCGATTCAACAGACATCTCAATTGTGTCGTCGGAAAAAAAGAAACCGGTAAAACCCTGCTTTTTCAAGCCATGCAATCAGCACTGTGTGCCGACTTTAAAGAAATAAATCAGACATTTACAGAAGTAATTCTTTTTGTGGAAAAAATCATTGACAATCAATCAAGTTTTTATGCCTTTATCCGACAAAAATCAATTTTACGCCTGTTTCAGATTGATCCAGAAAAAATGGATGCCAATGAAATGGATATATCCCAGGCAGATAAGCTGGAAATAAAACCTGAATTTTATCGTGCAGCAAAGATAAACATAATTATTCGCAGTAAACCCCATTTGCATGATTTTTTAGAAAAGCATTTTGGCAGGCCCACCAAAACGAATATTCGCCGATTTAACAAACAATTTGCAATCGCCCATTTTATGGAAAAAGAACATGAAGTTCTGCTTACAGCCAATCAGATTGATGGTCAGTATCATCTGAAGCTCAATATCAACTTTCAAAAAGGCAAACCCAAAATGGTCGATTTTTTTTCATTGACCAGTAGTTTGAAGCGCAGTGTCATTTTTTGTATAATTATTATGATGAACCGATTTGGCCCTGCAATTTTTGATGCACCTGAATATGAATTTGATAATTCAGATATTACAAATTTTTTAGTGCCTGTCATCAAAAAATACAAAGATTCTCAGCAGATCATTTTATTTTCCAACAGCTCTATTTTAGCAGTTAACGCAGATACAGACAATTTTGTTTTATTGGATAAAAAGACAGTATCTTCAGGATTTGCAATTGATTCACGTCAAAACTTAGCCGATCTGATGAATATCATTGAAGGAAGTCCACAATCATTTTATAAACGCCATATGAAATATGACCTATGATCAGAACAAGGGATAAAACATAATAATTACGTTAATATTTTGACAAAATTGCTTCAGATAATCAAGCTGCTGAGGTATTAAATGCCTTGGTATTTAAGAAGGTTTTTTTATGAAATTTGAAGATCATAATAATACAATAAACATTTTATTTGGATATCATCCTGAAAGAATTGATGAACAGGTATTTTTAACCCTGCTGAATCAGAGTACATATACAATTCTCACAGTCACTCAAAAAGATGATGTCATTCACACAATTCGCGATAACAAAATTGATATTGCACTGATATCAAATCATCTCATATTTATGAATCCATATGACCTGTGTAATCAAGTTGTAAAAATGCTTACAATACCTGTCTTTATGTTTGTATCATCGCCAGACAATATTGATATTCCGAAAGCCTTTGCCAAAGGGGCTTGTGATATCATTTTTTCACCATATATAAAGCCACTCGTTTTTGCACGAATTGAAAACTACTGCCGCCTCAATAGACTTGAAAAATTATATCAGCGTAAATCTTCTCCTGAATTAATACAAAATGATTCTGAACAAACTTTTCAGACCGGTCACAAGCATTATCAATTTAAAGATACACGCATTTTACTTGCTGAAGATAATGAGGTAAATCAGCAATTAATGAAAAACATTTTAACACAATCGGGTGTTCAGGTTGATATTGTTCATAATGGTCAGGCAGCAGTAGATAATATCAAGACTGTTCTTGAAATGAATAAACCTTTATATGATCTCATTTTGATGGACCTACAGATGCCGGTTATGGATGGCTTTTCTGCCAGCATGGCGATAAGAGAAGTTGTGGATACATTTCAAAAGCCTGAAATTCCTGTTATAGCAATTACTGCGCATACTTCTGCACATTCCAGAGAAAAATGTTCACGTTTTGGTATGGTTGATTTTATGGCTAAGCCGATTGATCCAGAAAGGTGTTTAGAAATTCTTTCACAATGGATTCATTCAGATAAGATTTCGCACAGACAAACCAGTTATGTTTCCTGTGAAAGTAAAGTTTCCCATACCATTGATTTTCAAATACCTGAAGTGAATATGAAAATTGGCCTGAAACGTGCAGCTGGTAATAAACAATTATTTAAAAAAATGTTATTGGAGTTTCTCAATGAATATCAAGATATTGCTGAACACCTGGAAAGATTATCTCAAAAGAACAGGCTTGATGATTTGTTAGTTATGGCGCACACGCTTAAGGGACTTGGGGGGAATATTGGGGCAGAAAATCTTCAAAAAAATGCATTTTTGTTGGAGCAGGCAATAAAGCAAGATATCAAAACCGATATTCATGATTCTCTAGCAAATCTAGTTCAAACCATAGTCAGGCTGATTCATGGTATAAAACAAAACATGGAATGGTTACAGCATCATGAAACGAAAGAGAATTTAACAAACAATGACATTGATTTAAATAAGCTCAAAGAGTCTTTTCAGAATCTTGATGAACTTCTAGAAACAGGAAGGACAACTTCAATTGATGCTTTTCATGAGTTAGTCTCTCAAGCCCCTGAATCCATGAAAAATGAAATGAAACACTTGGAGTCCCTGATTCTTGCCTATGATTTTGATAATGCACAAGGCTGCTTACATCACATGATAGATATGTTATAATTATGGTATTTCAATCAATTGAGTTGAACTTTTGTAATTCTATGATATAGTATTCCTAAGATCAATAAATAGGGAAATTATTTTTTTAAGTATCCTTAATCAATGAGGAGTTAGAATGAAAACTTTTATTTCTTCATGCATGGCAATTTTGTTAATTGGGAGTCTTCTAGTTAATTCGGGTCATGCCAGTTTTATGGAGCAAATCCTGGTGCATACCAAGGCAATTTCTTTGGGTAATTCGGTGACTGCAAACCCCCCCGGACATATGGCAATCCATTATAATCCAGCCGGATTATCAAAACTTGATGATGGCATCGTACTCGGACAAGGGTTTGCCCTGGTCAGGTTGGAAAGAACATATAAATTCAGGCCAGACATTTCGTATGATGAAAAATTTAATCCACAAGAAGATCCCGTGGCATATGAAAAAGGTGCTGTCAGAAATGGTCGCATTTATATACCATTTGCAGGCCCAATCAATTTACCGGTATTAGCGGCACCCGTGCCATCAGGAATGTCTTATCGAAAACCGTGTTCCAAATGGACATTTGCCAATGGAATTTACGCGCCTTTTGCCGGTGGATTTGAACACAGCCATGAAGAACCGGAACGTTTTCAGGGCGAAGCAGTATATTTACAACACTTGATGTATGCATCACCATCTGTCAGTTATCAGATCAATGATCAAATGGCCCTGGGACTGTCTTTCGGATTTGGACAAACAGCAATGGGCGCATTAACTGATGTTCGTGCCCCTGCAATTGTTGACTTGACCAATTTACTTTCTGATTTGGGAAGTCGTGGGATTAAAGGTATCCCACCATTCAATGTTGACCTTGGCATTTTTGACAAAGTGGCTGATATGGAATTTGATGTACGTGATGAATTCACACCATCGTTTAATTTTGGTATTCTGTATCAACCAAAGCATTGGCTGACATTGGGTGTGGTTTACCAGAGTCCAATTCAGGTTGATTTAGTCGGTCGATATCGCTTTCGGTATAGCGATCAAGTCATGGAAATGCTGGATTGGTTAAAGAAACAAACCGGTATGAGTGATGAGACCTGGGACCGCTCCCATGAAAATAAGAAGATTGAAGCTGGACGAATTGATATGGTTGATTTTGAATTCCCGCAACGTGTACAGCTGGGCGTTATGGTTAAGCCATTCAGCCGTTTGAAAGTCATGGTTGATGCCCATTGGACAGATTGGTCGTCAACGGATAATTATATCATGAAATTTGATCAGGAAATCCAGGTGATCATGATGACCGAAATGCTGGGCTATGAAGGTCCTGGAAATATTCTGGTTTATCCCAAACATTTTGACAGTCCCTGGCATTTTAGCGTAGGTTTTGAATACGAAATGTATGATTGGCTGGATGTTCGTCTCGGATTCGAGGACCGACAAACATGTGCCAAAGATCATTTATTTGACCTGTTTTCATTGCCTGATGTTTATTTATATGGGGCTGGACTTGGTATCCAGTGGGCACCAGGCCTGGATATTGATTTGGGATTCGCTTATATAACCTATAATGACTACCTTGTACCAAACAACACAAGTACAAATCTCAACTATACAGGAAGCGGTATTCCTGTGTACAGCCCCTTTGCCGGGCAACACTATGAGACAAGTTTTAATACTTATATTGCCAGCATGAATATGACTGTTTCATTTGATTTATTAAAAGACTATATTGAGCGTAAGTTAATTTCATGGGATATTCTATAATAAATATGTAAGTTTCGATGATTTGGTATCTCATAAATTTGTTTAAACGATGAGTTATAAAAAAAGACAATAGACGATCTTGAAAATATGGATAATATTGTTATATTTGTTTAAACAATATTACTTATTTAAATAAGTATACATAAGGAGGAAAAAATGGACGCATACACAATTCCAAGAACAGGTACGCAGGTTCAGGTAAACGCATTTATTCAAAGTGTTTACAACTGGATGGCTGCGGGCTTGGGGATCACAGGAGTAATCGCTTTTGCAGTTGCAAACAGCTCAATGCGTTACGTCGTGTTAGGCAATCCCTTTATTTTATGGGGAATGATTATTGCAGAATTTGCCATTGTTTTTATGCTGGCTTCCAGGGTGGATCGCATGGAGGCCTCTACAGCAACAGCTTTGTTTATCGTGTATTCTGCACTAAATGGTGCAACCTTGTCATCTATTTTTGTGGTATACACATTTGCATCCATTGCAAGCACATTTTTTATTTGTGCGGGAACCTTTGTTGCGTGTAGTATTTATGGTATGGTAACCCAAAAAGATTTAACTTCGATGGGCAGTTTCTTTTTTATGGGCTTGATTGGTATTGTCATCGCCTCAGTTGTGAATATTTTTCTTAGAAGTCCTGCAATTGCCGCAATTGTTAGCTATCTTGGTGTTTTTGTTTTCATTGGTTTGACAGCGTATGATACACAAAAACTCAAAATGATGGCTGTTACGCAACCCGATGGCTTAGACACCGCAGTTGTGAGAAAAGGCGCGATCGTTGGGGCGTTAACACTTTATCTTGACTTTATTAATATGTTCATATTTATGCTTCAAATTTTTGGTATTGGTGCTGATGAATAGTTTTTAAGTAATTAACAAAAGAAAGACTGCAAAAAATACGATCTTCATTCCTGCCCAAGCAGTCTTTCTTTTATGACATCAAATATCCCAATTTTTGTACCAGTCAAAAACACCATAGGAATGCTTAAAAAATAAGTTCCTCATTTCAGAAAGAGTCAATTCTATTCATTTTTTATAATAAGGCGAAATTATTATGAACAAATTCAATACAATAATTCAAAATGCGACCATATATGATGGTTCAGGTAAACCGAGTTATCTTTCAGATATTGGTATTACAAATGGTCGTATAAAAGAGATTTCGCCGGGTTTAGCTTCGGCAGATAAGATTATTAACGCCGAAAATCTGGCTGTATGTCCTGGCTTTATTGATATACATAGTCATGCAGACCTTACCATTCATCTGCAAAATCATCCCCAGATATTAACGCCTCTGCTTCGTCAGGGAGTAACTACTTTTGTTGGTGGGAACTGTGGGATGGGGCCGGCACCACTGGATAACAGGCATCGTCACGATGCTGTTATGTATGTCCAGGCCATGCAGGGGGAGCGTGAAAATTATGATTTTCAATGGACTTCAGTTGCAGACTTTTTTGAATTTTTGAAACAACAGGGGGTTGTATTAAACTGTGGGTATCTTGTTCCACATGGAATGCTTCGTATCGCAGCGAAAGGCCTTGATAATTCCTGTGCCAACAAGGATGATATTTTTCACATGGAAAAGTTATTGCAAGCAGGCCTTGAATCGGGTGCTCTGGGGATGAGTACTGGCTTAATGTATTTTCCAGGATTAAATGCTGATTCCCATGAATTGCTGCCATTGGCCAGATTGGTTTCAAAATATCAGGGTGTATTTGCCAGTCATATCAGAAGTTATTCCAATACCCTTCCCAATGCCATTGATGAAATAATCAGCTTGTCCCAGTTAACTGATGTTCGGGTTCAGATTTCTCACTTGTTTCACGTGCCCCATATTCATCCACTCATAGATGAAGGGGGACGAAAATTACTCAGAGTACTTTCGTTTATCAACCGGTATATCAATTTACCCATGCCGGATGATACTATTTTAAAACAGATTCTTTCACGTTTGAATGATAAAATTCAAGCGGGGATACCAATAGGCATAGATGCCATGCCGACCAGTACAGGTTTTACTCATATTCTTGCTTTTTTTCCCCCCTGGGCTTTGGAAGGCAACCGCGAAACAGTTATCAAACGACTTGGCAGTTCAGTAGAGCGTCAAAAAATATTTCATGCCATAATATCAGGGAAATCTAACTGGCCACACAGAGACCGCAATACATGGTCCATGAATTTTTTTAAAATATTGGGATTTCGTTCCATCCACCTGATGAGTGTGATTACCGAAAAAAATAAACCTTACGAAGGAATGTCGTTGCATGCCATTGCGAAAGCCCGCGGTCAAAAACCTTTTGATACTGTTTGTGACCTGCTGATTGAAGAGGAAGGTCGGGTCCTTGTATTTATTGCCCCTACATTTATTGGTGATGAAATGGTTGAAAAATTTGGCGCGTGCGCTATATGTGACCCAAATACATCTATTGTCACTGATACCATCATGTTTGGTTTTGGTAAACCCAGTCATTTGTTTTATGACTGCTACCCAAAATTGATTTCCAAGTATGTCAGAATAGATAAGAGTTTAACGTTGGAAGAAGCTATTCGCAAATCAACGTCATTACCTGCCAGCCAGATGGGGATTAGAGATCGCGGGTTAATACGACAAAATTATTGGGCCGATATTGTTATCTTTGACCCAAACACTATAGATTATGCCAGCACCCCTCAAAATCCAGATGTTTTTCCTGAAGGAATACATTATGTGTTTGTCAATGGCTATCCAAATGTTACCCCTGATGGAATTGATCATACGCGAAATGGACAGGTTATACGCCAAATTTAGTACGTAAAAGTGATGTAACAAAATTTAGATTGTGTCATAAGTTCCATTGCAAAAATTTTTAAAAGGACTATTTTGAAATCCACTGACAACGGCTATTTCGTAGTTTGTTTGTTTTAAAACATTAACACGAAATTCATTCAGTCAGACGAGAGTGTTAATGATAGATTTATTTCATATTACTTTCACGGTTTCGGGTGTAACAACCTGGATATTTATTCCGCCTCTGATTGCCTTTGCTGTATCATTTTTTACATCAATGGGCGGAGTATCAGGTGCTTTTGTGCTACTGCCGTTCCAGATGAGTGTATTGAACTATACAGCACCGTCAGTAAGCGGGACAAATCAATTATTCAACATTATTGCCATTCCGAGCGGAGTATGGCGGTATGTAAAAGAAAAACGCATGGTTTGGCCTCTGACATGGGCTGTGATAATCGGGACTTTGCCGGGTGTCTTAATAGGCGCGTGGGTTCGCCTGGAATATCTTCCTGATTCACAAGATTTTAAATTTTTTGCAGGTTTTGTATTGCTGTATATAGGAATCAAACTGTTTACTGATGTTATCAAACAAAAGCAAACCGTTTTGAACATTGAAAACACAAATAATAAGACGGATTTTATTATTACAGAAACTCGTTTCTCTGTAAAACAGGCAGAGTTCAGATTTGGCGGTCAGAAATACATTTTTTCAATTCCCGGTGTTTTTTTGCTTTGTTTCATTGTGGGTATCATAGGCGGCATATACGGTATCGGCGGTGGAGCAATTATCGCGCCTTTCTTTGTTGCATTTTTCCATCTTCCTGTTTATGCGGTCGCCGGTGCATCCCTCATGGGAACTTTCGTAACTTCCATAGCGGGTGTTATTACATATCAGGTTTTGTCCTATGTTTATTCCGGTATATCTGTTGCTCCTGACTGGTATCTCGGATTTCTTTTCGGAACAGGCGGTTTTGCCGGTATGTATCTTGGAGCAAGATTACAGAAACATTTTTCTGTAAATGTAATCAAACTGATTTTATGTTTCTGTGTTCTTTTTGTTGCGAGTAAATACATATATGATTTTATAAATTAATATGGCATAAAAGAGCCTAACCCTGTACTCCAGCGGGTGCGATTTTTCTCCGCTGCGCTCCGCAAAACAGAACCGCAGGGCTATCACCAATTTTGCAGGTAGCAAGAACATTATTTAACCAGTTACCTCAAAATCTTTTGCTCAATTTTTATGTCAGTTACTGGTTATTCGCCGGTACAGCATTTTTGCTCATTGGGAAATGAGTCAGTCGCAAGCATCAAAATATGTAATAAAAAGTTAATTAGATGTTAAAAATTGGGTAATAAGAGCTTTTAAAGAATGAGTACCTCTTAAACTTTTAATGGAAAATGTTCTTAGCCAATATTCAAATAATAGGCTTGTAGAAAATGCCTTCTAGTTTTACATAAAACTTCATCAAACTTTAGTTAAACCGATGTAGGGCGAATAACACATCGCTCCACAGGACGCCAAAAGCAAGTGCTTTTTTTAACATTTTCCAAATTTTTGGTTAAAGAACGTCATCATTTCAAAATAAATTCCTTTTTCGCTTTTGCCGCCTGTGAGCTTAAACGATAAAAGTGTTCCCACCTGGAAGGTTTCAGAAAACTGTTTATTAAAAAAATCTGACTGCTTTTTCAGAACATTGCTTGCATTTATTCATAAAATACAATATTATAATATCCATAAATATTGAAACGATACAGGAATTCAAGCCACATAAAAACATCCCTTTTGGTATGATGGGATTGTAAATATTGTATATTTGGATAACGCTCAATAATCGAGCAAAAAACGAAAGGAATTTTCTATTATGCGAACAGGCAAATTATTATTCATTTCATGTGCATTGGGACTGTTTGTTGCTTCTGCATATGCAGCAGATGGAATTGATTATCAGTTTCATGGTAAAATGTTTCAAGTTTTCGGTTCAACAAACAACAATATGTCATTGGCTGGTAAGCACAAAAGCGGTAAGACCGATTTTTTCAGCTACAATGGTCACCTCAACAGTAAAGGTTTTGATGAAAAATATCTTGAGTATTTAAATACTGTTGGGACGACTTTTGGTCTCAGCAAAGCAAGACTCAGGTTTGAGGCGGAAACGAAAGACAAGCTCGCAAAATTTGTGTATGGCCTGGAAATTGGGACTGTCAATTGGGGAGACAATAGTGATAAAAAATTTGGTCTTTCTGGTGATGGCATCACGCAGGAAACCCGCTTTGTCTACGCTGAAGTCAAAGCACCTCAGAATAATATTGATCACATGATTCGGGCCGGATTGCAACCCACAAAAATCAGTCCCTGGGTATGGTCTGAAACGGCTGCTGGCCTGACATATCATGGGAAATCAAAGTCTTGTAAATGGATGCTTGGGTGGTATCGTGGAGACGAAGATTCAAAGTCCAATAGTAAGGATAACAACTATTTTGTTGTAAAAACCTCAGGTCCGATCACACCAGAACTTGAACTCGGCTTCTTTGTAGTGTTCGAACATGCGGGTGCTGAAACTTCAGACATACCCAACCCATTAACTCAAGCCAATATATTGGAATATGACCGAGATAATTATTATGTGGGTACGTCGCTGACTTTTGACAGCTCTCCATTCAGAGGAATGTTTGAACTTATCTATCAAGGAGGGGATATCGATTTTCTTGATAAAAATGTTGATGACATGGAGCGTGGTGCCATGTTAATGAACCTGGACCTGAGTTTTCAGGTGAACAAGCAATTGAAATTGGGATTCAATACCTTGTATGTTACAGGTGATGATGACCCGAATGACCTTGATGCAAATAACTTTGATGCCATTGATGTTGATGTCAAAGTGGGCATGATTTTATTTAAAGACAGCTTTATATCCAGTTGCGATCGTTTTGTAAGTGATGCCCCCTACTTATTGGATAAAGGTTTAATTCATCATGCGTTGACAGCGAATTTTAAATTAAACAAAAAGCATTCATTTTTTGGGGCAATCAGGTCGTTGTCACTGGCAGAAGATATTTCTGATGGAAACAATGACATTGAAGAAAGTTCTATTGGAACGGAACTGGATTTTAAATACGCATATAAGCTGAACAAGTATGTCAAGTTAAGGGCGGAAGCGGCCTGCCTTTTTCCCGGCGGTGCTTCAGATCTAATGACTGCTGATGACAAGGATGCGGATACAATAGTTAATGTGGCTTCCGGTATTCAGTTTAGTTTTTAATTATTTCTAAAAACCCTCTGCAAACAACTTACCCAGTTTCCAAAAGTCGAACAAGTCGGACATAATCCGACTTGTTCGATTGATGATCTTTTTTTCCAGCAATCCAAAGACTTGATTTATGATAAAAACCCTCATATAATAAACACAACCATAATACAAATATGAGGACAATTCATTGTGAAAAAAATTACCCTTCATCAGAGCAACAAAACAGAAATTTTATTGGATAGTCTCATTGAAATTCTTGACACGCCTTTGTCCAATCCCTTGACACCGGAAACAATTGTTGTTCAAAGCAAAGGCATGGAGCGATGGATTTCATTAAAACTGGCCGAACGTCTTGGATGTTGTGCCAATATACGTTTTCCATTTCCCAATGCCATTGTCCAGTCATTATTTAATTATTTACTGCCTGACTTTAATCTTGCCAATGACATTCAGGCATTTGACATGGATGTTATGACATGGAAACTTATGCGTACGATCCCTGATTTCCTGGATCAACCTTCTTTTTCACATCTGGCAAACTATCTGAAACATGACGCTATTATTGATCTCAAGCAAATTCAACTGTGTGAACGCATTGCCGATACATTTGAACAATATATCATTTATCGTCCGGATTTAATTGCTGCCTGGGAAAATAATCAGGAATCCCACTGGCAGGCGATTCTCTGGCGATTTATGACAAACAATGTGTCAGATTATCATCAAAGTCAACTGGGCAAAATGGCAATTCAGTGCTTGTTTGATCATTCACAAAATCAGCAGCAACCATTTGCAGAACGTATTTTTGTTTTTGGTATTTCAACATTGCCAGTGTTTCATATTCAAATATTGATGGCCCTGTCTCAATTGTGCCCGGTGCATATCTTTGTGCTGAATCCCAGTCAGGAATACTGGGGAGAAATACGATCCAAACGAGAAATAACAAAACTGCGTATGAAAGAGAATACCGATGACACAGATATGTATCTCGAAGAAGGCCATCCGCTGCTGGCATCTATGGGAAAAATGGGACGGGATTTTTTTAACCTGCTCTATGGTTTTATGGATGACCATCGCATTCAAATGGATTTTGATGAACGATTTGAGCCAATTCCTGCACATAACCTTTTGACGCACGTACAATCCCAGCTATTTGAACTAAATGCGCCCGAGCATGAAAGGGTTCCGGTTGCGCCCAGTGATCAATCAATCGAAATACATTCCTGCCACAGTCCCATGCGTGAAATTGAAATTCTCCACGATCAATTACGACATATGTTTGAAAATGATCCCACACTTAAACCAGGAGACATTCTCGTAATGACACCCGATATTGAAACTTACGCGCCTTTAATTCAGGCAGTATTTGAAAATCCCAATCACAAAAATGCCATCCCATATTCCATATCAGACCGAAACCTGCGAAAAGAAAGCCAGATTATGGACACGTTTTTTATGATCCTGGATTTAACAGGCAGCCGTCTGGAAGCAACGTCCATGCTTGCAATTCTGGAATGCAAAGCAGTCGCTCGCAAGTTTAATATTTCTCAGGATGACATGCCTTTAATCATTCATTGGCTCGAAAAAACGCGGTTAAGATGGGGTCAATCTGGTAAACATCGTACCCAATTTCATATGGCAGCATATTCAGAAAATACCTGGCAACATTCCCTGGACCGATTATTGTTGGGATACGCCATGCCTGGAGAAAATGAAGACCCTTTTTGCAATATATTGCCCTTTGACGAAGTTGAAGGGCAAACAGCAAGTGTTGTAGGCTATCTTGTCCAATGGGCTTCAACAATGTTCAAGTATGTCCAGCTTTTGGATACTTCACGAAAAATTTCGGATTGGGTAAAATTACTCAATAAACTGATTGATGATTGTTTTTTGCCCCATGAAGATGAAGATATTCAGGTCGTGGCAATTCGAAAGGAACTGTACCGACTGGAAAAAATTGAACTATACTTAAATAATGATGCACATTTTCCCGAATCAGCCCCCATTCATTTTTCTTCACTCAAATGGTATTTAAATCATATTTTAGTAAAACCCGGGTCATATCTGGGTTTTTTGTCTGGCCATGTCACATGCTGCGCCATGCTTCCCATGCGAGCCATTCCCTTTAAAGTGATTTGTATGATCGGCTTAAATGATGCCGATTATCCACGAAGAGACAGTAGTCTGAATTTCAATTATATTGCCCAAAAACCCAGGACAGGAGATCGCTCTCTTAGAAATGATGATCGCTATATATTTTTGGAGGCCATACTATCTGCCAGAAAATGTTTATATATGAGCTACATTGGACAAAGTATTGCAAATAATTCAAATCGTCCGCCATCAGTGTTAATCAGCGAATTATTAGATTATCTGGATGATCATTTTCAATTTTCATCAGGCAAGGCAAAAGAATCCCTGATAACATATCATCGTCTCCAGGCCTTTCATCCAGCATATTTCAATCAACATTCAAAACTGATCAGTTATTCCAGAGATAACTGTAAGGCGGCTCAAACCACAACAACTTCAAGCGATTCGCATGTGAAATTTATCAGCCAAGCAATAAACGATGAAATTGACAATAACATTCACATATCCGAACTGCTGGACTTCTTTAAGCATCCGATCCCCTATTTTTTCAACCACCGATTGGGTATTTATTTATTCGAACGAATACAAACCTTTGATAGACGTGAGCCATTTAAGGTAAATGGCCTGGATAAATATTGGTTAAGAGTGAACCTGCTGGAAGAAATGCTGACAGAAAAAAATCCTTATGACATGCTGGCACAAATACGTGCCAGAGGTGTTTTGCCTTTGGGGCAGATTGGCCGATTAGACTATTATGATGTTATTGAGGGATTAGATGCTTTAGTTAAAGGGATTCGTCCACTGATTCAAAATTCTCAACCTGATGTGTCTGTTGACTTAACCATTGATCAATTTCGATTGCATGGCAGAATTAGTAATTTGTTTGATAAAGGATTCGTGCTGTATCGACCTGCAAAAGGCAAGGCGGAAGATTTCCTGGCGTGCTGGATCAATCACTTGATACTGAATTGTTTAAAAGGGGGGACTCACGTATCTTTTTTTGCAGGAGATGATGGTGTTTTTCAATTTGCACCGCTCAAAAACAGCCGCTCTATTATCACCGATTTGCTGCTGCTGTATCAAAGTGGTTTATCAATGCCCATCCACTTTTTTCCAAAGTCTTCCTTTACCTTTGTAAATGCTTTATATAATGGAATAAGCGAAACAAAATCTCTGATTGAGGCCCAAAATACATGGATATCTACTGAATCTGAAAATATGTATCATATCAGATATGTTCAATCATCAGATCCATTTGATCATTCTTTTAAGGAAATTTCAAGAAAAGTATTTATCCCTGTTCTGAAGCACATGGAAAAATTATAATAATATGGATCCTTATGGAATAATACAGGAATTTTATCTTAAATCTGATCCATTATACGAATGCCTGATCTCCCATAGTGAAAAGGTTGTCCAAAAAGCACTTTCTTGTGCAAAAAGACTTGATGTTGATCATTCATTTATTCGGGAAGCGGCATTATTGCATGATATCGGCATTTACTTAACCTGCGCGCCCAAAATTGGGTGTTATGGTAATTTGCCATATATTTTTCATGGATACCTGGGAATGGGAATACTGCAACAAAAAGGACTATATCGACATTCACAGGTATGTTTGAGACATGTTGGGGTGGGACTTTCAATTGAAGATATTCACGCATTGAATCTGCCTTTGCCAAAAATTGATATGCAGCCGGAATCATTGGAAGAAATGATTATCTGTTATGCTGATAAATTTTTTTCCAAGTCTGACAATCATGTTGAAAAATCACTTGATCAAATTCAATGGGAATTATCACGCTATAATCAAAAATCTGTCGAAAAATTTATGAATTGGCATCATTGCTTTGGTGATGATATTTAAGAGATAAAATCACCTTGACAAAGAAACAATATCCGAATACCATTTGTGAGCCATAGGGTGTTTTGAATATTTTAATAAAAGTTATGAATATTAAAGATCAGGAGGTAATTATGAATATATCAAGAATAAAATATTTATACTGTTTTGTCATCCTGATGACAGGCCTTTTACTGAGCAGCGGAATTGATGCATCAGAAAGCATGGTAATAGATCCTGATGCTCCCATATATTCCCCGCCAAATCCGAGTGCCGCCATAAGCAGACTTGAAGCCGGCGAAACTGATAGTGCCAATCGGGGCGTTAGAGTCCGTGGAGTGCGTGTGCGCGGGGTTCGCGTTCGAAGTGGAAATACACGGGGATCAAACGCTTTATCCTCAAGCCTTACAGAAGATTTATCCGGCATGTTCGAAAGTGATGTTAAAGTAAAAAATAAGCCCGAATCCTTGCCTTTATCATTTCCCAAACGACTTGCACCGATTGCTTCAGAACAAACCGGCTTTACATCCAGTAGTCAACCCAATTTGTATTGGTATATTTCAGGACAGTTCAAAGGAGAAATGGAATTTAAACTGAATGAACCAAAGGTCAGCCAACCCATTCTGTCTATTAAATTATCCGGTTCACCAGCAGAAGGTATCTATGGAATCAAGCTGAAAGACTATAATGTCAATTTAAAACCAGGTATTGAATACGAGTGGTTTATTACTATTATTACAGACCCTCTGGAACGTTCCGGTGACATATATGCAAGTGCCACGATCAGGTATGTAGAACCATCAAGCGAGTTACATGATAAATTTAACATGGCTTCAATTGAACAAAAATACTATGTATTTGCCAAAAATGGCTATTGGTATGACTCAATCAGCTCTGTATCTTCTTTAATTGAACAGTTTGCTACAACGAAAAAGTATAGATTACACCGCGCAGCATTATTAAAACAAGTCAATTTAACCAATGCGGCACGATATGATTTGAGTCTTGTTAATATTCCTTGAGCAGTGGCTAAGGAATACTCGAAAAATAAGCTCCCCATTTCAAAAAAATGTTCATATTGGGGTAATTGGACTGTAGAGACGTAGCATGCTACGTCTCTATATGACCTTTTCTAAAAGTTCGATCTTTTTATTCTCTGGTCAAACGAGACCAGTTTGAGGGGAAAATTGAAAGCTTTGCCGAGGTTATTGAGAAGGAAGCAGGCGTAAAGGTGAGTTAGGTTGGTGGCCTTGGGTTCAGTCTGTAATAAAACATTTACAGAGTACACTCCTTTTGCACTACCAAACAAACAATATATTTCAATTAATATTGAACAATTATGTAAGAAATACATAGAGGATCCACTATCTGCTACGTCTTACAATATTTGAACCAAAAAGTCTCACATTATTTGACTTATTAATTATATTTCAAGTCACAATGAACAAATTTAATTTCAAAAAACTACATATATGTGAAAGGTTAGATATAAAATACCTAACCTTTCAATTTTAAGATATTGGATATGGTTAGTTAGGTATTAGGTAAAGTTTGATATTTTTGAATTGCTTCCAACTTGCAAAAGAATCCTTGTCATCGCATTTTATGATGATTTATGTGATAATATTTAAAACCATCTATTCCAAGCATTTTAATCGCATTTTTTCCTTCAGGGGTATTGTTAATATTTACAAATGCATCTATTAATTGCAGATCTTTCTGGTGATTGAAAACAGCACAAACCATCAAAAAAGAATCCACTTTTTTTCCAATACATTTAAGATTATTGAAAAGCGATGGATTGATCTTAGATAGATTATGAAATGAATGGTAAGTTGATAATGCATAAGTTGACATACCAAATCCTACAGCCATTAAGGCATCAATATCTTTTGGCACGCATAGTAACTTGAATTGATGGTTTACATGGTGATCAATCAGTATTGAATGCAACATTGACTGTGAAAAACCTTTACTCATTGATGACGCAACATTACCTTTTGCAAGGCCTGATCGGGTTGTTTTTTGACCGGTTCTTTTTTTGATCAGGATAATTTGCTGGGTTTTCATTCCATTTCTATGCGCGATCAAGGCAGGATATATTGAAAATCTATCCACGAGCGTATTGTAATACCAGCTTGATATAATAAGCAAACCATATTGATTGTCTTTCAGTTGATGTTCAAAAATTATTTGATCATTAATGGGTTGAAATGAATAATTTCCGATCTTTTTAAAAAAATTATCAAATACAATTTTTAATTGCTTATAATTGTTTATATTTGTCTCTGAGTTATAGAAAAGAACCTGATCACTATTTTCTGCATGAGAAAATGATATTATCATAACAAAAAAACTGAATATCATAAGATAACATATGTATTTATAATTATCCATCATTCTCCATGCCATTCAGCAAACAATTTGAGAGCATCACTCTGACAATATTTTTAATAAATTGATCAATGTCATCAAAATTCTTCAAAACATATCCATCAGCTCCTTCTACAGGAGGTGTATTATCTGCTGAAATAACAATAATACATACCTTATGGATATTTGTTTTTTCAATTTCTCTAATTCGTTTTATTGCGTAATCACCATTATATTCTGGCATATACATATCCATCAGAACAACATCAATTGGGTTATTTTGGAATATTTCAACAGCCTCTCGCCCATTTTCAGCAAAAAAGGCTTGCCAGTCAGTCATTGATTCAATGCCATGCGCAATAATCAGTTGATTGTTTGGAGAATCCTCTGCAATCAAAACATTTCTTTTTTGTGTATAAATGGAAGAAAGTGCAGGGGAATAAGTTTCTTTTTCAATAGTGCGATCCTTTATTTCAACTGAATCTGATGCTGGTAAAGACACGATCAAGGTCGTACCTAAGATTGATGACGTCTGGAAAGTAATGTCACCTTGATGAATTTTTGCTATTAATTTGGAACTATACGTTCCCAGTCCTGTACCATCTGCTTTCCCGCTGCTGATATACTTATCAAAAAATTTCAATCGGATCTTTTCAGGTATCACGCCCTGATTGTTCATTGTCATTTCGACTTGATTTTCTTTTCTAAAAATGTTGATCTTGATTGTTTCATTTTCAGGCGATGCTTCAATGGCATTTTTCATGAGGTTTCTGAAAAGATTTTTCAATAAGAATTTCTCTCCCCTTACAAAACATGAAATTTTTGTATCATCATCAATAACATAATTCTCAAATAAATATGTGATGCTTAATTTTTTTTCATTTATCAATGTCACAGATTCAATTTTCAGTTCAAGAAGCATTGGTATGATATCACAATCGGTCGCTTTGAGTTGATAGGTACCCAATTCAATTTTATGCATGTTTAATGTAAATTCAATTAACTGCAAACTATTTAGAGCCAGCTCTTTAATATTTTTAATTGATTGAATGTTTTTTTCATTATTTGAGCAGCCCGCCATGATTAAATTCGTCAGACCGATGATCCCATTTAATGGAGATTTAATATCATGTTGAATCGTTCTTTCAACATCTTCGCGAATTTTCTCTGCTAATTTTCTTTCAGAAATATCTCTTCCAAATCCCCAGATGCCATCCGGTTTTCCAGTATTATCTTTTTTTAGCCATGCATGAATGGCAACAGGAATTAATTCTCCGGACCTATGACAAATATTGATTTCCATTTCACGACTAAACCCTTTTTGTTTAATCTCATTGATAACCGATTCAATTTTATACACATATTTATCTTCAATTAAATTCTCCAGTTTCAGTTTTTTTAAATGATTCGATGAATATCCGGTTAATTTAGAAAATGCAAAATTGGCATTTTGGAATGTATTGTCCAAATTGATATAAAAAATGCCATCTTTACTGGAGTTATAAAGTCCTTTGAATTTTTCTTCACTGATCTTTAGTGCCATCGTTCTTTCTTCAACCATAGACTCTAATTCTTTATTATATTTGTGTAATCGTTTAATCAGATATTGTATATTGGATGCCATCCTGTTAAATGCTTTTTGTAATATAGAAATTTCATCATTGGTAGCAGATTGGTTTACTTGAACTGAAAAATTGCCTTTAGACAATAACTCTGCGGATTGTGTTAAATTGATAATCTGTCTTGTGATTCGCAAACATAGATAATAAACAACGAGAAAAGATAGTAACATAAAGATAAACGCATTGATAAATGTGCGTTTCTTGATGAAATAGATTTCATTTTGTAATTGTTTTTCAAATGCCTTAATTTCCTTAATTAATGGTTCAACATTCACAATGAGCCTTAAATATCCCCAGGGATTTGTACTGAATTGAACAATGCTTACAATTTCAATGTAGTCCTCTTGAAAGGTAAACACTTCAATCCCTTTACACATTGCAGTTTGTTTTGAAATATTGTCTTCCATTACAGTATCTACCAGAAGTGGATTTTTGGAATTAAAAAAAATAGTTCGATATCGATCCATGAGTATCATCGCCTCAACCGCATCATTCGTGTGAATTACAGTATTTATAGATTCAATAACACCAGATAGATTCAATACAGCCATGTCTTTTTCTACATTTACGATTAGATTTTTCAACAGTGTTTTTCCTGTTGTAATCAGATTATCACGCATGATATTGATATTTCTGTCAAATGTTCTGTGCATGATTTCTTTTTGCGCCGAAATGTGTGTCCATGTCGATAAAATGATCAGGCCAATCATCAGGGCTGTCATGATAAACGTTAATTTCCATTTAATACTGATTTTCCAGGCCTTTGTATGTATCAGAGAAAAATTCATATTTTGTTTGCTATTCTTTAATGTTGTTAATTAAGCCATATGCATTATTATTTAAATTTAAATGATATTTTTTCACCAGAGACATATTGACAGAAATATATGAACCTGCTGGATATTGAATTTTGTTTAAAAGTTCATTGTCTGCCATGATATTATTTGCAATTGATGCGGCTTGTCCACCAACTGTGGGCAAGTCTGATGAAACAGTCAATGTCACACCATAGTCTATAAACACTGAATTATATGAAAAAATTGGCACATTGTATTGATTGCATAGATAGGTAATTTCATGAAGATGATTTTTGTTTGTCATGACAACAGGATCAGAGATTAACCAGAACACCTTTATTTTTTTCAATAGATTTTTCATGGTTTGATAGAACATCTGACGTTGTGAAATCTTTTTCGCAATAATATTAATATTTACTTTTTTCGCATTGGATTTCAGTTCTGCAATCCATTCCTTATTATACTGATCAGAATATATAATGCCGATATCATCAATCTCTGCAACAAATAATCGAAAGAGCGTTAAAAGCATTTCTGAATTGAATTCATTGGACACACCCGATATATTGTTTGTTTTTTTGGGAAATATATGTTGCCAGTTGATGACAGATGAAAAAACAATTATTTTATTTGAATGAAAGGGAAACGATACTTTACATGCCTTTGAGCCGACACAGTAAATGAGTTTAATATCTGGTTTTGCACATATCGATTGCATCTTACCTGACGTCATATGTGCTGATGAAAGATTCAGTTCTGTTATGGGATAAGAAATATTGTTGCGAAAGTGATGGATGACTATATCGTATTTTGAAACGCCTTGACGTGTATTGAGTATGAGAATTTTTTGTTGATCTGCATATAAATTACAGATGGTTATACAAAAAAGGCCCATACAAAAAATATAAATTGTTGCATAATGTTTCATAATAGAATATCATTTAAAAAGAAAATAAAAACGAGTTTACAACAATCATCGTCATTTTTCAAGAATAGACTATGATCGTCCCGCTTTGTTCAGGAAGACCAACACAGGCTTGCATTCGATCTCGAACATCGGTTTGATTCCGATTGTTGAATACATCAAAGGGCATGTCTCCTTTTTTTGGGGAACGTATTGATTGCTACATAATTAATAAGGACAAAAAATGTTAAACCCTTTTTTTAAAGTGCCTTATATCATATCAGTTATCATATTATTAATATTTATTCTACATGGGTTCGTCTATGCAAACAAACCTTGTAAGATCAATCAAGAACCAGAATTTCATTTACTGGATGCAGAATTAGATAATGAATTTGAATGGCTCCGTGCAGAAACACTGGTCTATTCGGTAAATAAAATCCCTGAAAACCTTTTTCAAATACCTGCTGCTGTGTATAAGATTGATTCTGAAAAAATTTGTCGTTCGGGTGCATTGACCATTCCAGATGTTTTGCGGCTCGCACCGGGTACAAATGTGGCACAATTTAATACGTCAGACTGGTCTGTTGCAGTAAGGGGGTTTACAACTGAACTGGTGAATAATCTACTTGTTATAATGGATGGCCGGACGCTTTATACGCCAATTTTCAGTGGCGTTTACTGGAACTCTGTTGATGCTCTTCTGGAAGATATTGATTCTATTGAAGTTATTCGCGGACCAGGCGGTACAATCTGGGGAGCGAATGCTGTGAATGGCGTGGTCAACATTATTTCGAAAAAGGTTCAGGACACGCAGGGAATGTTCATGTCATATCATGCCGCTTCCAGTCAGGTTCAAACAAATTTAAGGTATGGCGGCTCTCTGGATGCACAAAGGTATTATAAATTCTGGATAAAGGCACTGGAACATAAAAACAATATTGATAATCAGATGGATCTTCCAGATCAAAAGAACTGGCAAGCTTTTCGAGGTGGCTTTCGCTTTGATTGGGATCATTCTGACACCTTTGCATCTTTGGAAGCAGGGCTTTCCGAAGAAAACATGATGCAGGATTTCTATGGTATGTATTATAATGCACACATTCGCGAAAGATATATCATGAGTAAAGTTGAAAAAGAGTTCCCGGATAACTCAAGTATACAATTGACTGCATATTATGATCACCGCGTTAGAAATGAAATGCTTTATATTATTGAAAAAGAAGATCGTTTTGACATTGATTTCCAACATGTATTTTTTTTAAATCCTTATAACAGGTTAACCTGGGGACTGGGATATCGCTATATCACTGATCGAATTGATCCAGATTCATTATTTTCTTTTGACAGGTTATCCTGGTCACGCAGTATCACCTCTGGTTTTATTCAGCATAAATGGTCACTTGCTCCAGATTGTTTCATCATTTTTCTGGGATCGAAATTTGAATATAATGAATTTACCGCTTTTGAAAGCCAGCCCAGCCTGAAATTATTATGGTTACCCTCAAATACACATGCCATATGGACATCAATCTCAAAAGCTGTCAGAACACCTGCAAGAATTGATTTAAACGCGGATATGCAATTTGGATATGTATATAAAAAAGGGAATCCGGATCTGGAAAGTGAAGTTCTTACTGCTTATGAAATTGGATATCGAACAGATGCGATCAAAAACATCCACATTGATGTTACCGCTTTTTACAATGTGTATGATAAGTTAAGAAGAATGGCCAGTGAAGATGGCTATACAATTATTGCTGATAATCAAATGAACGGTGAAACTTATGGGGGAGAGTTTGTGCTGAACTGGAATGTTTTGATGAATACAAGATATATTCACAAATGGACCTTAACAAATTCCTGGTCATTTATTCGTTTAAACATGCATCAACTGGATAATAAGCTGTCAAACACTGAAATTTTGATAGAGGGAAATTATCCACGCAATATGGTATCCTGCCATTCCAAAATGGATATATTTGATAATTTACAATTTGACCTGGCTATTAAATACGTGGAGGCACTCAGTGCATACGAGATTCCAACATACATAAAAACAGATTGTCGACTGAATTATATACTTTCAGATAATTTTCAATGTCAATTAATTGGACAAAATATTCAGGATCCCGAGCATCCGGAATATTTATCGTTTGAATTAAATAGGCTTCTATTTGTGAAATTTATAATTCAGTATTGATCAACATAAAAAGAGCGATAATGTGTTTCATCTAGAGGGTTTATATTTCCAGATTGCAATGATCCTTCTGGAATGATCAATTATGTCAAAAGGGGGTACATGGCCCATAATCAAACGCTTTCCATTTTGTTTGAATTCGCGTTAGTTCGGTATTTTTTTCCATATGCATGATTTGATGAATGTAAGTTGGTACGTCATTGGTTTGCAGCCCAAAGCACTTTAAATGATCTCCTAACAGGGCATCACCCATAAATCGAATATCCACTTTCTCGGGTAACAGGCGGGTTTGAACATTGACAGGAACGTTTTCCAACGCCCATTGCAGATAAATTGTATTGTTTACATGTTGATTGAAATCCAGATGGTGCATTCGTACCGATAAATCAGATTCATATTCAGCATGTTGGGGCGCAATGATAGACTCAAAATGAGGATCAATTTCAATGGAATTGTTGAGTAAGATTTTTGAAAGATGCTTATCCAGACGAACCGGTTTTTTTGTATCCAAATGAATCGTAACCCAGGCGCATTTTCCAGTAAATAAGATGTGTTCATTCTGATTTCTTCCTTCAAATGCTCTGATTTCATATAATTTACGATAGGGATATTGACAGGTGGACAGGATAAGCGGGGTATCCCATGAAGGATAGTCAAAAATTTGTAATTGCAATTCATAAATAACCCACGCCAAATTTTTTTTAATTAAATCTAAGGCAGAAATGCCAAGCGTACCTGCATGATCAGAACCAATGTCTTGAAAATAATTCAAAATGTTTTGACATGTTATTCTGCCATTTACGCCAGTTTCTGAATAGCGTATCATGTATTCTTTTGTATATATGTTTTGGATATTTTTTGTTGAATCAGGCATCGTACCTCTATGTTATTCATAATTTTTATGATTTATTACAATTTTTGATATAACAATCGCTCAAAGCCTATCGCAATAACGACAAAGCTTGTCAATTGGATGATATCGCCATAATCCTCTTTCAGTTCCTTTGCATATTTATCTGCCTGTGATTTTGCCTGCTTTTTTTCGGGTGAGTTCACGAGCCGCTTTGAACCCCATATCCCGCGTGATTGGATACTTTACTCCAGTTGCAGATTTAAGTGATTTGAAAAAGGTTTTTAAAAAGCCATCAAAATCAGTCATATCAAAATAGTCATTTTTTCTGCAGGCCATTAATTCATTGGCAAAGTTATCGTATTCATCAATTAACAGGTAAAGCTTATGGGGGGTCTGACTGGTGACAGATAGCAAACTTTCCAAACTGCTGATGCCAGGAAAAACCAAAGTTGGACGATCATACTCTCCAGCATTTTCTACGAGGGGAATCCGATGGGTTCGATCAACATATTGAAAATTATTATGTCTGATTTTTTCTAAATCGCTGATTGCGTAGGGAATTTTCATCAGGCCTCCTGACCATAAGGTGCGTAAACTTTTCTAAAAAGTATCTTAAATAAATGTGTTATATAAATCATAATAGTATTGTGCAATTTGTGATATATCAAAACGTTCGATAATCTCCAGGGCGTTTTTCGACATGAAAAATCTCTTTTCTTTTGAAATAATAAGTTCAATCAATGCAGATGAAAGTTGTGTTGAATTATCAGACTCCACAACAATACCATTGACACCATCTTTAACAATATCTGTATTTCCACCTACAGACGTTACGACAGCCGGCAAACCGACAGATTGCGCTTCAAGCAATGCGTTTGAAAGCCCTTCTGTCAGGGAAGGTAAAACAAATATATCCGATGCCTGTAAGTAAGGTATAACATTGGTTTGATTCTTAACAAAACATACATTTTGAGAGAATTTATTTTGGTACTCAAGAAGTTCTTCTGGAATGTGATTGCCTCCCACGCTTAGCAAGAAGACATTTGGGCACTTTTTTAAAACTATTTCAAATGAATCTAATAGACAAGGAATCCCCTTTTTGGGTGATAAGGTGCCGATTCTGATAACAATCACTCGATCTTCAGGCAGCTTCAATTGTTTGCGACACTTGTTTCGGATTTGAATGTTCGTTGTATTGCCAATTTTTACACCATTGGGTATGGAAGCTATCCTTTCAGTATCAATACCATGAAAGATCAGTTCGGTTTCAACCTGTTTACAGATGGCAATTATTTTATCAGCAGCGCGTACTGCTTTTTCTGTTAATAAACTTAATGGCGGACGTAAATCCTTTTTTGTCATAATTAAATCAAAACGATGTCCTGTGTTGGCAAATTTTATGATCAATTTTTTTCGAAATATTTTAGCAATGATCCAGGCAGCGAATGTATGCGGCCTGTTAATAAGATGGATATGAAAAAAATCATATCTGTTTCTGTTTTTCCATAAATGGGCTAACCATACCGCAACATTTAATTCCGATGGATAAAGAAAAGGGACTCGAATCACAGGTATACCATCAAGCAAATCTTTTTTGGGCAATTTTTTATCAATTCTTGGCGTAATGATTTCAATGTTTACGCCTAGCTTAATTAATTCTTTGGACAAATTGTAGCACTGGGTTTCAGCACCACCAATTATCGGGTAAAATTGAGATATTAGCATTGCAACCCGAATTTTTTTTTGGGTCTTTTGTATCATTTCCCTCTTCCCAGGATCTTATGTGGATAATATTTATGATGTTATCTTTGGTTGTGCCATATGCAAAACACTAATAATGCCCACAGTCGAAAACCATGATCTTTTTTTCCGGATTGATGTTCTGCAACTAAGCTATGTATTGTATTCATATTAAAAAAGTCTCGCAATATATGGGTATTATCACCGAGAACAGCCGATGCATAGGATTTCAATTCGCCTTTTAACCATGTACTTATTGGAACAGAAAAACCTTGTTTGGGTCTATATATCACTTCTTTGGGAACCATTTTTGATGCCAACAACTTTAGCAGATATTTTCCCTGACGCTTATGAATTTTATAATGTGAAGGTAATCCCGCACAAAACTCAACAAGTTCATGATCTAACAATGGTGAGCGGGCTTCAAGTCCATATGCCATTGATGCAATATCCATTTTAACCAGAAGATCATAAGGTAAATATGAATGATTGAGCAGCCACAACATTCTGTTTACACGACAGGAGGCATTCTGACCCGCCTGTTCCAGTAAATTTTGTTTCCAATCCAGTGTTTTTGAAAGCACTGCCTGATAATCCCTGTTCCATAATATCAGGCGGTATGGTTGTATCCAGAATTTACTGCCCAATATTTCCTGAAGTTCAGGATATTTAATAGATAAGAAATACTTTCGTTTTATCCGCTGAATGAGAGAAGACGCCATAAGATGAGCATCTCCCTTTTGTATATCAGAACTGTCTGGATGTCTGTATTTGAAAAGTTTATCCAATAGATTGCCAAACATCAGTTTTTCGTATCGCCAGTAACCCGCAAGCAATTCATCGCCGCCATCGCCATTCAATACGACTGTAACATGTTGTCTTGCCATTTTTGATACAGCAAAAGAGGGGATTGCAGATTTATCTGCAAAGGGTTCACCATACTGATGAATGATT
>Ga0272440_1000212_pt1 | contig 48369 bp, 27 predicted proteins | sample SSMMMBAug17_FD_192440 | JGI IMG/M metagenome (GOLD analysis project Ga0272440, IMG submission 192440) | Marine sediment archaeal communities from Little Sippewissett salt marsh, Falmouth, MA, United States - SSM-MMB-Aug17 | ecosystem: Environmental > Aquatic > Marine > Wetlands > Sediment ...
AGTTGAAAATATAATTTATTTTGAACAAACTGATAAAATTCTTCTGCTAAATAATTAGTAAGCTTTTGAAAGCTGAGTTGAATGGCGATATAAGTTGATTCCTTTTCAAGTTGTTTACAAAAATAATAAAAAAACGTTGTTTTTCCACTTTGTCTGGGAGCAAAGATTGTAAAATATCGGCCTTCATCAACCATTTCTTTCATATTCTGACCCAGTTCATTTATAACATTTTCCAGTTGCACATGGTAAGATTTTTCAGGGTTTACATAACCTGCTCTTTCAAAATATCGTTTTGGTTTTTTGTATTCCATTATTATTCCTTTCGGATAAAAAGTTATTTTAAAATTTATCAGGAAGAAAAAATGTGTCAAGACATTTGTTGAAAAGTAGTGAACACGCTTCCAAAATTATGATTGGGCAGCGATCATCTCTAAAACTGTAAATATTTTTTTTGAAATGACAGTCCCGACAATCTGTTTTAAATTGGTTAAGCGTGAATCATGAGCAGGTTCAGTCACTGTCACAGTCATGGCATTCGTGTCAGTTATGACAATGTGAAAGTGACCGGACTGTTGAATTGAATAGATCACAATCTTTAATATAAGCGAAAGCGTGGTTACTCAACGAACAATCCACAATATTGGGTGTGAAGCAGAAACAAAGTAGCAATGGTGGTATGGCTGTCATTAAGGGAAATATTTACAAAGACAACACGTTACATGGAATCGTAAATTCGGATTTAAATGTCAAGCCGGTAAATTGAAAAAAAACGATGACCATTTTCGATTCAAGGATAATTGAGCCATCGTATATGGCTTTGGTACGATCCCACAAAAGCCGTAATCTTCGTAATTTGACATTATGGAATCGTTTGAATAGCCGCTTGAAACGATGGCTTTAACCTTGGAATCAAGACCGTCCGCCTCTTGGTGTTACAAACCGAGAACCAGCGTAGTTCCAATAATTAATTGTTGTTACTCCATATCATCCAAAGAATAATCCTCAACAAACCAGCTATCCTCATCATCATAATCAGTCTCCAGCCATTCTTCCTCGCCATCAGTAATACCAATGCTTGAAATTATCTGCGTTGACTGTTTTGCCGGAACATGAATATCCTGAACAACAGTATGATAAAAGATGGATTCTGGCATAACCTGTTTTTCTATAAAATCACTGCTGTAAGACAGAATCAGTCCAGCCCAGCCTGATCTTTCAAAATATTCCAGGCGGATATGGTGATATCCCTGTCCCAGTTCAAGCATGGCTGCGCGTTCACGCATTGAATGAAGGCCTTTGTTGTTGACTACCATTTCGCCATTGACCCACAGTTTGGAGCCATCATCTGAATTTAAATACAGGGTATAGATGCCTGGAGATTCAATATAAAAATATCCAGTATGCCGGCTCACAAAGTTGGACATGTATTCTGATGGCAACCCTGTCCACGCCTGACTGGATTTTTGGTAATTGATCCAATTATCTGTTCTGATGATATCTGGCATTCTGTCACTCAAATCAGGCAATTGACGAATGGAGCCAGTTTCATTGAAAAATTCTGCTTTGATACCCGGCAGATAATCATTTCTTTTGTAAACAGTAATTGTCAAGTATTCAGTATCAGATGCTTCTGGTTCACCATTGTCTGTTGCAATGATTTGAAGGTGAAAACTTGGAAGTACGTCCTTATCAATAGCCTGAGGGTTCAAGATGCTGACCTCACCGGTGGATGCATTGATATCAAATGCGCTGTTGATATTCCCATCAGTAATGGCATAAGTGATTTCATCACCAAAATTCGTATCAAAGGCTTCCATTTTTGCGATAATGGTTCCAATTTCCTGGCCTTCAACAACAATGCCTGTCTGCCCAAACAGAATGGGTGCCATATTTTTGGTACTCTGAAACAATATTGATGCCGGCACCACACGTTTGTTGATGATATCGCTCTTATAAGAAAAGATCAAACCTGCGCCGCCTTTGTTTTCGAAAAATTCAATTCGGACAGTGTGAAAGCCTTCATCCAGATACAAGGTTGATTTTTTTTCACGCATGCCATGAAGCCCATCGTTATTGATCAGAAGCTGCTTGTCCATCCATATCCTGGAGCCATCATCAGACTTAAGGAAAAAGGTATATACTCCTGATGTTGAAATATATAAATTTCCAGTATGGCGTGATGCAAAGGTATCTTTAAAATTATCAGACAGGCCTTCCCATGCCTGGCGTGTAGAAATGTAATTCAGGATTTCATCAGTTCGGATGATATCAGGTATGCGATTGCTCAGGTCGGGTAAACTGCTTAATTTTTCATCAAAATCGAAAAATTCGGCACGAAGCCCTGGTTTCATGTCTTCAAGTTCTTCTATTATGATCCATGCAGATGCGGTGTCAGATAATTCAACAGCACCATTGTCAGTGACCTTGATATTCAATTGAACGCTGCTGCCACTCTTTTGCTTAACAGATTCAGGGTTATTGATAAAAATCTCCCCGGTATCTGGAACGATTCCAAAGGCATTGTCTTTCGCTGAAATGATTGAGAATGTCAATTGATCCATCAGGTTGGGATCACTTGCAGTTATCTGACCAATGATTGCACCCTGAACCTGCTGATCGTAAATATTGAATGTTTTACTGGTAAGCACTGGCTGCTGATTATGTGTTGAATGGAACAACACATCCTGCGGAACCACCTTTTTCTGAAAGTCTTCACTTTTGTAGGAAAGAATCAAACCGGTATGTCCATAATTTTCGAAAAAATGAATCCGAAAATGATGATACCCTGATTCAAGAGACACTGCGCCCGACTTTTCTCTCATGCCATGAAGGCCATCATTGTCGATAATTAAAACGCCATTGATCCATAAACGAGAACCATCATCAGATTTCAGGTAAAATGTATATTCTCCGCTATTTTCAATAAAGATATATCCATCATGGATGGATGCATAAGTATCCTTGTAAGCAGGTTCAAGACCTGTCCAGACATTTCTGGATTTGTTGTAATTGACATCACTTTCAAAGCGAACCACATCAGGGCTGCGATCAAAATTTGGCAGTGATGACAATTTTGTCTGGAAATCATAGTACGCTGCTGTGATGCCAGGTTCAAATTGAGTGGTATCATCATCCTTGACTAAAATGATAAGCATTGCAGTTCCTGATGCACCCGCCTGATCCATCACCTTGATTTCAAATGTTTGTTCTCCAATCTCTGTTGGAATGCCCTTGATTAAGCCATTTTCAAAAACACTGAGCCATTCAGGACCCTGTTCTTTTGAGAACGTCAGGATATCATCAACATCTGGATCAACAGCATATGCTGCCACAGAAAACTGATAGGATTGATCTTTTACTGCCGGCGCACCAGTGATGGTCTGCAATGTAAATGCAGGGGCATCATTGACATTTTCTACAATGATTTCAAAAGTGGCCTCATCCATTGCTCCCATGCTGTCCATGACACGAATGACAAAAACATTCAAACCCACATCGTTATTTGTTGGCGTACCATAAATGATATTGTCAGCGCCTGATTTCAGCCATTGGGGACCACCTATTATTCTAAACGTAAGCCTGTCATTATCATCTGGATCAGTTGCAAATGTGCTGATATCTAAAGAAAAGTCACAATCTTCGTCAACAGGTTCAAGGGTGTAGAAATTACTGTCAAAATGAGGGGGTTGATTTTGTTTTTTGAAAACAGCAGTAATGGTACTGTCTTTGCGCATGATAACAGTTGTTGTTTGCGAATTTGGATCGGCAATGGATGCTTCTGGTGATCCAGACCAGCGATCAAAAACATGGCCTGTTTCTGGAAATGCACTGATTGAAAAACTCTGATGGATTAATTGATCATGCGTGCCTGCCTGGGGTAACGTACTTCCTTGGCCCTGAATTTCCATTGTCAGTAAAGCATAAGGAAGGGTGTGATCTGGAAGCAATACATTATCAATCCAGGCTGTGTCTTCACCTGAAGAATTGGAATAGTCTTTGGCATAGATCCAGGCAATCCTGTGAACTCCCTGGCTGATTTGATATTGTGCACTTGACCATTGATCTTGAACACCAGACCATGTATTTATTACCTCATCATCAATAATAAATGAGAGTTCATCAAATCGATTTTCAGAGGATACAAAGAAGTCAAACTGAATGATACCCGCAGTAAAATTGGCAGTCAATTGAATACCAGCGGTTTGCATATCATTGATTGAATCCGCCTGTAAGCTGAGTTTTCCACTGCTTGATTTTGTATCACAAACATGCCAGCCCGCATTTCCAGTTTTTGTCCAGTTTTCAGGAATACTTCCATTGGGCGGGAATTGTTCAGGAAGCGTTTTAATTTGGACTGGACGACTTGTTTCCGAAGTATTTCGTACAGCATCATAGGCCTGAACCGAATAGGAATAGAACGTATCAGGCTGCAAGCGATAATCTTCAAAAAATGTTTCATTAGATCGGGAAATCATCTCATTGTCTCTGAAAATATAGTATCCTGCAACATCATTGTTGTCTGTTGATGGATCCCATTGCAGTTTTACCTGACCTTCTTGCAATGCTTCTGCAACAAGATTTTCTGGTCTTGTCGGCGGCTCAGTGTCGCTTGATTGAATTGTTATGTTTACTGTTGCGATACGTGAGGTCTGTTCACCATCGCTCACCTGATAGGTAAAGCTATCCGAACCCATATAGTCTGTATTTGGTGTGTAGATTAATTCATTACTGACCATTTCGCTCATCACACCATGTTCTGGGCCTGAAATTTGAATGAATTCGAGGTATTCGCCATCAGGATCTCTGGCATCAAGGGTAATCGAAGTGGTTGTGTTCATATTCACAAAAAGGCTTTGATCCTTTGCATCTGGTGCTAGATTACTACTTACGCCCTTAATTTCAACAGCCGGATCACCCTGTAAATTCAAGCCAAATTGAACCCATCGGTAAGAGCCATTGTACGAGGATGATGGACTATACGCGGCTTTGTGTGCGTTAAATGCTTCCCCAACATTTGTAATTTTGTCTTTGAATATTTTTTCATAAAATTTTCGCTGGTAGGTTATTGAGGTCCCACCATGATAGGATCCAGGAGAACCCCAGCCATAGCGGCTGCACCCCATGTATGCAATCGCACCGCCATTGGGATTTCGAATAAATCCTTCAGACAAAGAACGTTCTCGGTCAAATGCGCCTGTAATACAGGCAATTGTATAGACAAATGCAGTTAAATTTTCTAATTGCACAGCATGCGTATCTTTGAAATAACCGCTTTCTGTTGCCCAAATATTGGTATTTCCATGGGTGTTGTAGGACATAAAATTCCAGCCTTCATTGAATTTTAGAATCATATTGTCCTTGCTGCTGGCATAAGTGCCGGCAGTACCTGTATCCCATGATGTCAGGGTATCAAAAAGATAAGAAATCTGATTGTCTGAATAATAATTTTCTACAGTATCGCGATACATTCGACGCCCCCAGATTTCAGCATCACTGACACTTTGATGATTACTATCTCTGAACTGCATATGACCATCAGTGAGAACTTCATCAGGGCGCCTGTTATCCGAATATCTGTTCCATAGTTTATCGCCGGCAATGAGTATTTTTTTCAAGATTTCATTTGATGGTTCGGTTTCATAGGCAATAACTTTGTTGATATAGGCTGCGGCTTGATCTGCGGTTTGAATGGGAATACGACCTAAAAGCACATCAGCCGACAAATCGCCTTCATTTTGATCCCATTGTGAATTCACATACGCCTCTCCATAGGTGCCATCCATATCCCAATCATCCCAGGTGCCATCAAGACCTGCATAATATAAATCTGTGGGCATATGACTTTCCTGATAACTTCCCACAGAAACATAGGTGTCCCGATCTGGAACAATGGTGTTGTCTCCACCAAGAACAACATAGGTTGTGCCATTGTTTTGAACATAATCAGCAATGGTGTTTCGTATTTTGGTTTGTAAATCTTCGGTGCCATCCGGGCGGGTGCCATCATATTGATTGTTAATCTCGTCAATTGTCAGTATTTTTGTTGAATAGGAATTGAACTTTTGACGATGATCAGAAAGAAGCTGAAACGCATCAGCTAAGTCAGAACTGGTGATAATCAGATAGTCATATTGCGTACTGGTTGATAATATTATTGATGATGACTGAACGTCAGAATCTGTTGGCATATCCGCATCACGTTGATCAGTATTTTGAATTGGAACATCAGAAAAACCCAGTGGCGCATTTAACATGTGATCTTTTTCAGAATCTGTTGATACTGGTGGGATTGATGGGGTCAGACAGTCAATTGTCACCTTGATTACCTGTGTCAGATACAGTTCCTGATTTTTAGGAATATAACGTACAGGATTCAAACGTAATGCAACATAAGTTTTTCCACGAACGCGGCGGATGCCATCCTGAATGGCAATGTTCTCTGGAAATTTGTAAGAACTTTCATAAATAGTGGGGTCAGGTTGAACAAATTCAACAGAATTATTCATACTGGTTGGAGTCTGCGGCTGATTTGGAAAGAGTTCAATACCTGCCTTGAATATTGAATCTGCACCCTGTGCCGATACATTGACAACAGTTGCACCGGCTGGAATTTCTATGGAAACCAATCGGGTCGGAAGCAATGGACTTCCAGGCTTTGTTTCGCCAGGCACACTATCTACCAGTTTGACAACATCGTAATCTTGCCTGCGTTCAAAAGAGATTTCACCTGGATTAATATGAAAGGTATGGGTAATTTGAACTTCTTTTGGTTCTTGAATTTCAGCAGTTTGTTCGCTTTGAATGGTATCATCAGCAACAGCCATCTGATTTCCTAAGGCAATGCCCTGAACAGGCTCACGATCAAAAACTGCCTGATCAGACCGCATGCCATAGACATAGGCATTGAAGGTCTGACCATTAACCATCAGGGTGCGATGATTATCCTGATGCGGTTGATTTCCACCAGCGGAAAACATACTGTTGCTTGCAGTGTTGTCTATTTGACGTTCGATATATCGTTTGATTTCCTCTGGTAAGCTTTCACGAAGATCAGAATCAATGCCCCATTTAATCGCCATTTCCGGGTTGTTTCGAATGGCATGTGCCATTTTTTGCTTTCGGATTTGAGCGATTTGAATAATGGCGTCATGATCTGCATTATTTGTGATGGCATCCAGCAAGCTTTCTGTGATCTCACTTAAGGATTGATTTTCCAGATTGACAGTTTTCGAAACAGTTTTTTGGGTCTGAGTTTCAGAAACCACTTTCTTGTATGAAACTGGCATGGTTTTAATGACTGGAATTTTTTTTTCATTAATTACTGGTTTTTGGGTGAAATCAAATTGTACATTGACTGTATTATTTAGAAACAGGGTTGATCCCAATACAACCAAAGAAACGAAAATAATTCCAACCGAAAAAAATAATTTATTCATAGAGGCCTCCTTTTTGGTTTAAAAATTAACATTGGATTCTCTATAGAGCATTTGTCGTGCCAAAAAACTGAATGTTTTTAACATATTGAATATATTATGAATAGTTGATTTTTCAGGGAAGGTAAAGTGTAAAATTATTTCATTTATTACATTTAAGTCAAGTCGTGTGTAAAATTTATCGGTTTAACATTTTTGTAGGGGGCATCCATTAAAAAAAGTTTCTCTTCCCATAAAAGGGCAATAATTGACAAAATGATCAAATTCTGTTATTTATTAGGTTAATTTTTAGTTAGTATTTAATTAATATTTCGTTAGTATTCATTATAAGTCATGGAGGTTTTTAATGGGAACTGAAATATATCTTATTGCCCTTTTTATTCTTATGCTATGTGCTGTCATGGATTTAGTTGTTGGCGTAAGCAATGATGCAGTCAATTTTTTAAACTCATCTTTTGGTTCTAAGGTAGCACCTTATTGGTTAATTCTTATTATTGCGAGTATTGGTATTTTGGCAGGGGTAACTTTTTCAAGCGGCATGATGGAAGTTGCGCGGAAAGGTATTTTTCATCCTGGCTATTTCACAATGCCTGAATTAATAACCATATTTTTTGCTGTTATGTTGACAGATATTATTCTTCTTGATCTTTTTAATAGTTTTGGCATGCCAACATCAACAACAGTATCAATCGTGTTTGAATTATTAGGCGCAGCAGTTGGAATTTCTCTGATTAAAATTATGATGCCTAATAATGCCGATCTTCATCTTGCTGACTACATAAACACAGCAAAAGCGCTTATGATTATTACAGGTATATTGCTTTCAGTAATCATATCCTTTCTTGGCGGATGTATTGCGCAATTTTTGACAAGAATTATATTCACTTTTGATTATTTGAAACGTATTCAAAGGTATGGTGCTTTATGGGGCGGCATTGCAATGGCCTGTATAGTCTATTTTATTTTAGTCAAAGGTGCTAAAGGAACAACTTTTTTGACTTCAGACTCACAAGCCTGGATAATGAATCATACATTAATCATAATAATTATTTTCTTTATTGTATCATCAATTATATTTCAATTTTTGATATTCTTTTTTAATACAAATATTTTTAAACCTGTCATTCTTGTTGGAACCTTTGCCCTGGCGATGGCTTTTGCTGCAAATGATTTAGTCAATTTTATCGGCGTTCCCATGGCAGGTCTCCATGCCTATAAAGCAGCAATCGCATCAGGCAATCCATTACATTCAACAATGGAAGTTTTGAGCAAGAAGGTATCTTCAGAAACATACCTACTTTTACTCGCAGGCATTATCATGGTTATTACATTATGGGTTTCTCGCAAGGCCAGAACAGTAACTCAAACAGAACTATCTTTAGGTCAACAAGGGGAAAGCTTGGAACGTTTTGAGTCTATTTATATTTCCCAAATTATTGTTCGCATTGCTATTCATTTATTTGAGATATTCAAACAAATTATTCCTGAAAAAATTATTCAATCCATTGCTCAACGAACAGATCCTTCAAAATCTCCAGCAAAATATAGTGATAAAGATCGACCCTCTTTTGATCTTGTTCGTGCATCAGTGAATTTAATGATGGCCAGTATTGTCATTTCTTATGCAACTTCGGTGAAGTTACCTTTATCAACAACATATGTAACCTTTATGGTAGCGATGGGCACTTCATTTGCAGATCGCGCCTGGGGACGTGAAAGTGCTGTCTATAGAGTAACAGGCGTTTTGGTTGTCATTGGCGGTTGGTTTATGACAGCCTTCATCGCATTTACTGTCAGTTTTATATTTGCAAATATTCTATTTTATTTTACCGCTGCGGGTGCCATATTTCTCATTCTACTCGTAGTCTGGATCATGAGAAAAACATCTCAAGTACACAATGAAATGGTAAGATCTTTTGAAGAATCAAAGATTGTTCATATTGATAAAGTTACAGATGTTCAAACAAGCTTAAATGATACATTTATACATATCGCATGTTTACTTGAAGAACTTAGAGGTTCTCTCAACGATACTTTTATTGCATTATTTACAGCAGATCTCGTACAACTTCGTCGTGAAAAACGCAAAGTGAAACAAGTACAAACCTGGGTTAATATTATTATTGCCAATGTCTTCAAAGTATTAAGATCAAAGCAGCATGAAAAACTGGGTGAGTATTATAATTATGCGCATACGATCAGACGTTTACAAAAACTATCCGATGCATATCGAGATATCGTATTAAGGTGCTATATCCATATAAGTAATAACCATAAAGGATTACATCAAGAACAAAAAGAAGAAATACTTGAGGTTGTCAATCTTTTGGTAGAATTGCTTAAAGAAGTGGAAAAAACATTACTCAATGAAAAGGTTATCGCAAGTGATGTTCTGATTCATAAAAGTAAAACTTTAAATGAATTAATAGACAAGCTGGATATAAGACAGGTTGATCGAATACAACAACCGAATTCCAAGACACGTCTCAGCATCATGTATTATTCTATAATTGGAAACTGTATCGTTATCTCAAAACAAAATGTAAAACTATTAGAGGTTTTTAACCAATGTTTTTCGCCTGTTGGTGTAAAAAGAAAAAAGTGATCAATCTCAAAACCGGTTTTAGCTCGCCAGAAGTTGATATTAAATTCTGTTTCAGATTATGAACTATATGCAAATAGTTCGTTTAAAATAAAATGTTTTAAGGCTTTACCAAAGAATTCGCCTTTTTCTTCAACAATCTTTCTTTTTGTAATTGCCCCGGCAATACCAACATCAAAGGAAACATTTCATATCGGTGCTAAGGAATAAAATGCAACTTTTTTGTGTTGCACCCGTCCCGCTTTATGTCGGTAGCCTCCATCCTTAAATTGTTAGGAATTCTCGAAAAATAAGTTCCTCATTTACTTATGTGCAAGCCCGATGTAGGGGCGAACCTTGTGTTCGCCCATCGTACATAGGAACGAAAGCGTTATTAGTTCGAGGGCGAACACAAGGTTCGCCCCTACACGTTCTTGGCACATAAGTAAATGGGGAACTTATTTTTCGAGTAATCCTTAGCGCATTTTTTTTCTTGACATACAAAGACAATTAAAGGAAAAAGGAAAATACCATGATAAAAATTGAGAATTGAATAATATGTTATGAAATTATAAAATAAAATATCAACACTAAAGTGAAAGAGATCACTTTAGTCTAAAGTAAGCGGCTGCTTACTAAATATACTGTCAGGAAGAACAAGATGCGAAAAGTAGTTTCTGTATTAAATCAAAAAGGGGGTGTCGGTAAAACCACATCTTCAATAAACTTATCATGTTGTTTTGCACAACGTGGTTATCATGTACTTTTGATTGATCTGGATCCACAGGCCCATTCCAGTATTGGATTGGGTTTTGAACCAGATACGTACCAATATGCAATACATGATGTTTTAGTCAATAAACTTTCTATTGAACAGGCCATTTTAAAGACCGAAGTTGAAAACTTACAACTCGTGCCATCCCATATTCGACTGGATCGCGCTGAACAATTACTGACACCAGAAATGTTCAAGGAAACCCGATTACATAAAGCAATCAAGCATTTAAAATACGATTTGGTATTTATCGATTGTCGTCCAACATTGGGCACATTGACAATAAATGCACTGTTTGCCAGTGAGTTTATCCTTGTACCATGCGAAATGGCTCGATTTTCATTGGATGGATTTTCGGATTTTATGGACACAATTGAACATGTCCGAAATAATGAAGACAATCCTAAGGAAAAAGAGGTTCGTATTCTTTTAAACAAATATGACTCAAGGAAAAAAATAACAAATGACTGGGTATTTGATCAATTGGAGCCATTTAATGATATCCTTCTTAAGACAAAGATTCGTCAGAATGAGGCACTGAATCAGGCACATATGGCAATGGAACCTGTAAATACATTCAAACCCAGTAGTCCAGGCGCACAGGATTATGAATCTTTAACCGAGGAGTTATCTTCAATATGGCATCTATAAGAGATAAATTGGCTCAAAAGAAAAGTAAACTATCACAGCCAAAACAAACCAATTCGGATCATCCTGCAAACACTGGCTATGTTGAAGATGGTGCATTCTTTAATGTTGAAACTGATTTGATCATACCGAATCCCAAACAACCTCGAAAGTATTTTGATGAAGTTGCTTTGCAGGAGTTATCTGATTCTATTAAGCAAACAGGTGTCATTCAACCCATCGTTATTCAAAAAAATGAAGATAAAATTGTTCTGGTTGCAGGTGAACGACGACTCAGAGCTGCAAAAATGGCGGGACTGCCGAAAATACCTTGTATTTTAACCAAAGGCAATCCCATAGAAATCGCTTTGATTGAAAATTTACAAAGGGAAAATTTAAACCCAATTGAAGAATCCGATGCGCTCAATCAAATGATTGAGGAATACCAATACACACAGCAGGATCTGGCGCATGTTATTGGTAAAGGTCGAAGTACGATCACTGAAACATTGAGTTTAAAGAGACTACCATCAACAATCAAAGATGACTGTCGGCGCGCCGACAGTGTTTCCCGACGTGTTTTGGTTGAAGTTGCGAAACAAGAAAGTCATACTGAAATGTTGAATCTGTATTCACAAATAAAAAAGAAAAACTTAACCAGTGATGATGTTCGCAAAATTACGAGAAAAAAGAAAAATTCACAGCCGAAATCAGATGCCTTTGTATTGGTGTCAAAAAAAGCGGCTGCTTTTGTAAAACAGGTGGATATGGCTTTAAGTGCTGTTGAAAATGAAGCCATGCGAACCTCTTTGATTCAAACGCTAAAGGATGTCAAATCTGTTGTAGATTCGTCACTGGAAAACCTACAGCAGCAAGGAAAAAAGTAATGTCGCCATAGTATTCAAAAATTGCGTATTATGTTCTGATAATGAACACGAATCCAGGCGATGATGCCTCTAGAAATTGATGTTGAAATTTGGAGGGACTATGAAAGATTGGAGCTTGCAAGCAAAAATCACAACTGTAACAAGCATTATCTTAACACTAATGCTATTGATTATCAGCGCTGTTGTCTTTTCAGTAGAAAACAAAATGGCTGAAGCTTTTACGAAGGCTTACAAAAAGCATTTTGAAATCGTTGTAGAAACACAACAAGAACTTAATGAAAAAAATCTGATGGCAGATTTTCAATGGAAAGCTGATGTTTTTTCACATTTAATTAGCGATTTCAAATTTGATCCTGCGAAACAACCCAATGTTATACCTCAGTGGATGCAAGTCTGGTTGAATCAACAAGGTCAAAGCGCTTTATCTATTACTAATGCGGACAATAAATCTGTTTTTTCTATATGGAAAGATAAGGATACTGTCCATTCAGGGATAAAAATTCCTGAAGATATTAGAAATCAATATGATCAAATCTTTTCCGCAAACATAGATGGTACTTCCGATCATAAATTGTATGCCTTTTTTTCTATGAAATCAGATACCAATAAGGGCGCTTTTGTTAATGACCTGCGGGATGAAATTCAAGGTATTGCAGAGACCAATAGAAAACAATTTAAGAACATGATCCTGTGGCAAATGATTGGTTTTATCCTTATTTTGATTATTTTTATTGTGTTTCAAATCTGGCAGTTCAGGCGATTGGTTTTAAGACCACTCACCTTTATTAATCGTGTTGCCAATCGCTTGGCTTCATTTGATCTCACTGTATCCCATCATCCAAAATCCAGGGATGAAATCGGACAAATTTTTCAAGCATATAATGGTGTCATTAAGGCGTTTCGTGAAATATTAAGTTTAGCACAGGACAATGGAAGAAAACTATCTAAGGAATCAGAGCAGATTATTCAAATATTTAGCCGATTGAATACGCATGTTGAAGACATGGAAGCCCGATCAAACACTGTTGTCAGTTCTGCCTATGAAATGTCATCCACCATGTCATCAATTGCCGATTCTCTCAATGGTATGAAAGGCAATGTTGAAAAAATTTCCAGGTCAACAGATTCCATGACCAATAATATTCATGCGGTCGCTGTATCTATTGATCAATTGTCTACAGCCATGAATGGCATTGAAAATAATGCGCGAAATGGACGAAAAGTTGCAGAAAAAGCAGTCCAAAAAGCAAAAAAGACTGTTCAAACAATATCATCTCTTAATAATGCTGCAACCCAGATTGAAGAAATTACATATATTATTATGTCTATTGCGGATAAAACAAATCTCATTGGTTTAAATGCAGCCATTGAGGCGGCCTCTGCGGGAGATTCTGGACGTGGATTTACAGTTGTTGCCAAAAGTATTCAAAAATTTGCTGAACAAAGCACAAAAGCGGCCATTAATATATCCGAAAAAATTACATCGGTTCTGGAACTTATTGATGACTCCATTAAAATGATTAATGACATTGTTATTACGATCAATCATATGGCAGATTCCTCAAAAACGATATCTGCTTCGGTTGAGGAACAAACAACTGTTTCAGAGCAAATTTCAGTCAGTGCCAATCTTGCAAATAAAAACTCCAGTGAGATTTCAAGACAGATGGAAACATTACTGGAGCATGTTCAGACAATTACGCAAAATGTCGATTTTTCCGCAAAAGGCGCACAGGTTGTAAGTATGAATATTCAAGGTGTTGGAAAATCCATTATTGATACGAAAGATGAAATTACTGATGTTCATTTGTCATCAGTTCATCTGGATCAGTTGGCTTCTGATTTGTTTCAGTTGGTAGATCGGTTTGATATTTAAGGTAGCGGGCATAAATTATTGGGTGCATTGAAAACTTAGGAATGCGCGAAAAATAAATTCCTCATTTGCTTATGTGCCAAGAACGTGTAGGGGCGAACCTTGTGTTCGCCCATCGTACATAGGAACGAAATCGTTATTAGTTCGAGGGCGAACACAAGGTTCGCCCCTACATCGGGCTGGCACATAAGTTTGTTATTGGTATTTGTTCAAATCACAAGTCCGACTTTTTTGGGAATGCGACCATGGGAAACATATTTTTCGAGTATACCTCAACATTTTGTCGTAAGTTTAATTAGATCTTGTACTAATTTCATGACCTGCATAAACAGTTCTTGATACCGGCCGCGCTCACATTTTTTTGCAGCATCTTCAATCTTTATTAAAATTTCTTTTAATTTGTTACTGCCAATATCAGCACAGGCCCCTTTAATTCCATGTGCGATTTTCTCAATTTCCTGGTGATATTCACTTTCAATTGCGTTTTCTAAACACTCTAATTGCGGCTCAATGTCATTTGTAAAAATGGCCACGACCATTTGAATTTCATCCATATTATTTCCAACATATGAGGCTATATGGTTGATATCAATTAACCCCGCATTATGGGCATCAGTAATGTTGTTTTTTGATAATTCACAGTCTTTTGTTTTCTTACAATATTTATTTAATATCTGAGCCAATGTTTCTTGTTGAATCGGTTTTACGATATAGTCATTCATTCCGCATTCAAGACAATGATCAAGATCCTTTTTATATGCATTGGCGGTTACTGCAATAATTGGCGTATTTTTTACAAGATCTTGTTTGCGTATTTCTATTGTTGCTTCATATCCATTCATGACTGGCATATGGCAATCCATAAATATAATATCAAAATCTTTTTCTGATAATAAATCCAAAGCCTGCTTTCCATGTCTTGCGAGGGTGATTGTGCATCCAAATCGTTTTAACAACATTGTAAACACATATTGATTGACTGCATTATCTTCAACTAATAAAATATTTGCATTGTATTGTTGAATAAAAGCGTTTTTTGAAGAATTACCTGATAAATCATCTGAAGGTATTTCATTTTCTTTTACTGGCGATAATGGCAAGACAACAGTAAAAGTACTGCCTTTGCCATATACACTCTTAACACAGATCGTTCCATTCATTTTTTCTACGAGCATTTTGATAATCCAAAGGCCTAAACCTGTACCTCCATAACCACTTGAATGCGTATTTTCTGTCTGAACATATTTTTTAAAAATACGCTTCATTGCAGTATCTGTCAGGCCAATGCCAGTGTCTTCAATATTCATTTCAACGTCTATTGTGCTTTCTGTGTTTGATTTTGAGAGGACATTGAGTACAATTAATCCACTTTCTGTAAATTTCACCGCGTTACTGATAAGATTCCAAAGTATTTGACGAATACGAAATGCATCCCCTGAAAAAGCGGTCGGTAGATTGAAATCATATGTAACTTTGAAATCAAGGCCTTTTTTTAGTGCATTTGCATAAAACATACGATACACTTCAAAAACTAAATTTTTAAGATGAAAAGGTTTAGCGACAATTTCCAATTTTCCTGCTTCAATTTTTGAGAAATCCAGAATATCATTTATTAAATGAACTAGCCCATGGGCTGATGAATAAATGACCTCAAGAAACTCATATTGTTCTGTATTTAAAGGCGTCGCTCGAAGTAAATCAATTATCCCAATTATTCCATTCATTGGAGTTCGTATTTCGTGAGATAATCCCGCTAAAAATTCAGATTTCGCCTTATTGGCATTTTCAGCAGCGCGTCTTTCTCTATCGAGTCTTTCCTTTTCTTTTCGTTCTGTAATGTCAATCATGGCGCCTTCGTAGTACAACACATCTCTTTTTCTATCCAAAATACTTTGGGCCGCGATTGTTACCCAAATTTTCCTATTATTTCTCAAAGTACAGCAGGTTTCGAAACCCGAAATATAATAATCCTTTTGAATAACTGATATTACTTTTTCTGAGTCTTTTCTATTAAAAATACGACTTGAAAAAATATCAGGTATTTCTCGAGTTAGTTCCTGAAATGAAGAAAAACCCAATATTGACAGTAAAGCCGGGTTTACTTGAATAAAGCGACCTTCAGCACTCAAACGAAAAATGCCCTCAATGGCATTATCTACAAGTGACCGATATTGAAATTCTGATTGTTTCAAGGCATCATATAATCGCGCATTTTCAATCGATACTGCGGCTTGTGCCGCTAATAACTCCAAAGTAGCGACATGTTTATGGGTAAAGATATTTGCTGTAAAATTATTTTCCAGATACAACAAACCAATAAGGCCTTTTTTTCTGATTATTGGAATACACATAACCGATCTTGCGGACTTAGAAGAAATATATGGGTCATGCATAAAACGAATATCATTGGTTGCTTCTGACAAAACTATATTTTCATTTGTTCGTGTCACGTAGTTGATTATAGAAATCGGCACATTCTTTGAGAGTGATACAGATTCACTAAACAATTGAACATCACAAGATTTATCAGGGTTCATCTCAGCTTCAATAATCCATTCATTTTTTGATTTAAGAATGAGTAGTCCTTTCTTGGCACATGCATGCGCTATAACTGTTTTCATTAACTTGTCAACCAACTTTTGAAAAATGATCTCTTCAGAAAGAGCCTGAGACATTTGTATAATGGCACTTAAATCAATATTATCGCTTGACTGAAACGTATTTGTTTGGGGATGGGGAGAAACATTGCGTTCAAGTTGTTCATTGAGCAACAATTCAGGATAATTTTTTTCAAGGAAAGCGACCTTTGCATAAGCACCCCATCGCGAATAGCAATAAATGGCATCCCACATATAAAGACTTGCAATACGTATTCGATTATTTTGATAATGAAATATTGCAGCACGTTCATTTGCAAGGGCCTGATCATTCATATTCCCATTATCACGTGCAAGATCTATGGCCTGATCATAAAATGTCATTGCCCTGTCAGTATTTTTCTGGCTGCACGCCTTTTCAGCATTAATCAGGGCAAAAAAATGTGAGAAGTTTTTTGGGTTCAGGTCAGTATATTCCTTTAAATACATTAAATTTTGATCAATTTGTTCTGAAATCGACTTTTGCGGAAATTCATTATTTTCAGAAAAAACAGAAAGTAAAATCAAAGACTCATAAAAAATGAGCAGGGGATGAATAATTGTATATCTGCTACTATTCGCCTTTGTTGTAAAAGACTTCAAACATTGATATGCAAGTGTCGAATTTAAAAAATGGAAACAGGCAATTAATTTTTGCAAATAAAACTGTTCATGAATCGGAAGAATTGTATTGCTTTGTTTGCTCTGGAATTCTTCAACAACTGTTTCTCCAGATTGAGTAAATATTCGAATAAGATCTTGCAAATCAGACAAAAAAAGGCGTGACGAATTTGCTGAAAACCTATTTAACTGTATTTCGTATTGGCGGCATTCATTTTCAATATCAGTTAACTTTTTTCCTGATATAAATGCATGAAAAAAATATGTTCGGATACAATAAACACAATACTCGAATTCACCGCTTTTTAATCCGCGCTCATATCCACTTCTAAGCATTTTTAATCCACTTCCAATGGAGTACTTCCATGGAAAAACAAAAGAGTACGATATAAATATGGCGCGAATGCTAAAAGCCTCATTTTTATATTCCTTGCTTAGTAGGATCCCCTGACGTGCAAGATATATGGCTTTGTCTATATGAATTTTATGTTTGCATAATAAAGCTGCGAAAGCGCAAAAAGTACTGATTGATTGAAGTGAATTTCCATAATCAAAAATCAGCTCCATTTGTTTGCACACGATTGATGGATATATTTCGGGTCTTGCGAAGAAAATTGGAGAATGTATTGATGATAAAATTCTCAATACAGTTTGTATATTTTGATCACGCATTTTTGGTATTTGAGTTAAATCGTCTTCTTTTATTTGATCCAATATTGATAATAATCTTTCGATTTCAACTTTTTCTTCATTTTCAGAGAATGCTTTTGGAAAATCAATACCAAACTTTTTCAACACATCCTTACCGAGCTGAATCGCTTTTTCAGGCTCATTTTGGGCGCCACAAGCATAAATATTTAATTCTTGAAGTCGTGCGAGTTCGCGGATATTGGCACAATATTTAAATGCATTTTCTGAAAGTTTAAGAATTTGATTATACTTTCCCATCAGAAGGGAACATCGCGCTGCTTCATAATATGCCTGATATACAATATGGTCATCGAATGTAACATGTGAATATAACTCAATCCATTCAATCGCCTTGATAAAAAAATTAAAGGCGGGTTCTATCGCTGATATATTTCTGGCATGTTTTCCGGCTTTCAAATTGAGTTCTATGGTACGATCAATACTAAAAGGTGTTTGGATCATATTTGCGAGGTTCAACTGGTTCACCAGGAAAAAAATATTTTCATGTGATAAAGATTTTATTTGGTCGAAATAAACACTGGCAATTTTAAAATGGATTTTCTGAATTTGTTTTTGGGAAGATCGGGAATAAAAAGCACGATGAATTCGTTCATGAGAAAAACGATATTTCATTTTTGATCCCTGAACAGTTTTCATCGAATCCAGAGTTTGGTTTTGGAATTCGTTAACTACAGGAAGAATCAAACCAATTGTTATGGCATTCCACAATGGTTTGTAAATTTCATTTTGAGGTATCTCACAAATTTTTGCGAGTAATTCTAATGAAAATTCATATCCAAGGCATGCTGCATGATCAAGGAGCATTTGAGTTGTTGTGTCAAGCTTTTGAATGGTTTCTGTCATGTATTCGACGACATTTTCAGTAATATTTTGACTGGCTATAGAAGTTAAATCCCATTGCCATTGACCTTTTTCATGATTATATAAAAGTAATTGGGAATGATTCAGATTCACAAGAAATTCACGTATAAAAAAAGGATTTCCATTTGTTTTTTCAAATATCACTCGGGCGAATTCCATTACACTGGATTCAGGCATATCCAAAGTTCCTGCAATATAGGATTGAATATCTGATAAGGTTAAGGCTTGAAGATTAATATTAATAATTAATTTTTCAGGAATATTATAAAAAATAGATTGAAATTCTCCATAATTATCTGTATCAAAAGGACGATACGCAAGAATGATCATAACGCATGCATTTTGAATATATGTCAGTTCTTGGAGAAATCGGATTGACGCAAGATCCGCAAGATGGACATCATCAAGAAAAATAACAACAGGTTGAATTAATCGCGATATATCAGTAAGCAAGGCGCCAATGGATTGAACCAAAATTTGAGAACCGGGTATAACCGATAATGTTTCCTTACTCAGTTCGACATCAAATAAATATTTAAAAGCAGGAATAATTGACACCAAAGAGACTGCATTGATTGCGGGATTCTTTTGAATCCTGTTCTTTAATTCCGCCAAAATAATTTCATCCTCGGCCAATAAAAAATGTGCAAGCTCATCAAAAGCTTGCATAAACGCTTGATATGGCTTCTCTGAAATTCGAAAAAATTTGCCGCGTATGCAATAACCATCATTTTGAGAAATGTATTGAATCACATCATTGGCCAAATTTGTTTTTCCTATTCCAGGCGGTCCTGTAATTCTAACAGCCTGAATGAGCGCAAATACTTCCGAATTTTGAATTTGAGTGGTTTTATTCTTTTTTCTAATTTTTTTTAATCGATTAAATCGTTCAATAATTTTATTTTGCTCGCGTTTATGGCCATAACTGATTCTTTTGAAAACGATACGTTTATTTTGATCTTTTTGCGCAATCTTAAAATGTTGTATTTTGCCATTATTTTTCAACATTGAAATGCACTTTAAAATGTCTAATTTAAGGCCTTCTGCACTTAAATACCGATCCTTGGGCCGCTTACTGAGCAGCTTCATTACAATTTCAGATACGACATTAGGAATGCGGGAATCAACATCATTTGGGGACTCAGGTTCTAAATTTGTATGAGAATGAATCAGTTCTAATGTATCGGTATCTGAAAATGGTCGCTTTCCTAATAACATCTCATAAAAAATGACGCCCAATGAATAAAAATCTGAAGCAAACTTCGGAACCTTTGAACTTCTTTTTAACTGTTCAGGAGAAATATAAGAAAGCTCAGTTGTCGTGCGATCTTCAATAAAATCTTGATTTGACTGAGAGCCTTGAATCAGCGCCTGATCTAATCCAATAATACATGTTTCATAAGTTTGAGGGTTAATAAGAATGTGGTCTGGATGAAGTGCCTGATGAACAATCTCAGCTTTATGTATTGCTTGAACAGAAACAATAATTTGTTTTGATAATTCTAAAAATGCCTGGATTTCAATAGACTGTGTCCCCATAAATTTTGATAAAGAAATCCCCTGAAAGTCATCAAAAACTAAAACTATCGTATTATGGTATTTGATAATTTCTTTGATTTTAATTATTCCCGGTGTACCTTTTAGGCGTTGAAGTATCTCGTATTCGTGATAATAGCTTTTTAAATCCTGATCTGTCGGATAGGCAACATTAAGAATTTTTAAGATAACATAAGAATTGTCTATTTTGGATATTGCTTTATAAATTAAAGTTCGACTGCTTTTATATATTTCAAATAAGCTTTTGTATTCTGGTATGGTTATCATGTTTTTCCTTTATATGGTTCTTATATTCTTTGTTTACTCATAGACTTTAAGATAAAGATTTTGGCAAGGCGGCGCAAGGAGATAGTACTATAGTACATCGACGAAGCGCCAACGCAGTTCAAAATCTTTATCTTAAAGTCTATCAGGTAATCTTGAAAACGAAGTTACTCAATTCGGTCTGACCTGTCAGACTTGTCCGATCTGTTAATTTGACAACTTATCTGACTTTTTCGATAGGGGAAGTTAATTTTGATAAAACTTGAATTAAAAAGTTTTCTTTTCAGTATTAGGCAGTTTTCGTGCCAAAACCAATAAATACACTAAAGAAGATGAAAATTCTGTTCTGATTCAAACTGGTGCCCCTGAAAAACTTCCATTGTTGCACACCCTTCATGTTGAATATCCGCTCTCAAAAGTGTTTTCATCACTGTCAATACGAAAATTTTAATATCAATTCTAAAAGAGCGATGATCAACATACCAGACATCCAGTTCAAACTTTTTTTCCCAGGAAATTGAATTTCGTCCATGCACCTGTGCCCATCCAGTGATTCCAGGCTTAACATCATGTCGTCGCATTTGTTCAGAAGTGTATCGGCCTAAATACGCCATTAACAAAGGTCGGGGTCCGACAATACTCATTTCACCATTTAAGACATTAAAGAATTCTGGCAATTCATCTAAAGATGTTTTACGCAGAATGTGGCCTAAAGATGTCAGGCGATCTTTATCTGGAAGCATATTTCCCTTTGAATCAGTGGCATTTTTCATGGTTCTAAATTTAATCATTTTGAAGGGTTTTCCATGAAGTCCGGGGCGCATTTGTTTAAAAAAGACGCCTTTACCCATTGTTAATCGTATAAGTATTGAAACAAGCAACATCACAGGGGCACTAAAAACAATGATTATTACAGACATGATAATATCAAAACATCGTTTACTAAGGTTATCTACTTGCATATGTTTTCTCCACCCATGCAATCCATTTTTTGGCTAACATGTCACGATCAAATTGTGTTTCTGCCAGCTTTCTACTGTTCATTCCCATTTTTTTTAGACGTATAGGATGATCCACCAGTGTAATCAGTGCTCTGGCAAGAAGATCGGGATTATCTGGTGGAACAGCGCATCCACAATGATGTGTTGTGATCAAATCAGCCAACCAGCCTGGATAATTGTTGACTACTGGTAAACCACAGGAAATGTAATCAAAGAATTTGTTGGGCGATGTGCCATAATAAAAGGCAGGAACATTGGCTAATATCATCAACCCGATATCTGCCTGTTTAAGTTCTTTTATTAGTTCTGTTTTTGGAATGGGATCATGAAATACACAATTATCGAGTTTTTCATGAATGGCACGCTGTTGAAGTTCTTGTTTGAGCTTGCCATCACCAATAAACTTTATACAAATATCATGACGTTTCATTTTCTTTAAAACAGAAGCAGCATCCAAAACCTTATCAAGCCCATTTGCAATACCATGGGCTCCGGCAAATATGGCTGTAAATTTTTGTTTATTGGGATCGTATTTTTTTATTGGGCCGATAGACTGAATGTCGCAGCCATTGGGGACCATTGTGATTTGTTCATCGTCAATCCCCTGTTTTTGGATTCCCTGAACGATGCCTGGAGATAATCCGATACAGGTTTTTGCACTATGATAGGAAAGCCATTCCAATACTTGCATGGCAAAAATAATCCAGGTATTTTTAATGACGCCCATTTTTTTGGGAAGTTCAGGCCAAAGATCGCGAACTTCGAACACAAAAGGTTTTCGTCGGATTATGGTTGCGACAATTCCTGGTATTCCAGCTGTGAGCGGTGTTGATGTTGCAAAAACCAGATCATATGGTTGTTTTAATGCCCATACAATACTTTTATATGCAAATCGAAAAAAAGTAATGCTTCGCTTTAAAAAGGAGTCTTTGTTGGAATAAGGGAGTTGGAATTCCACAACATCAATGCCATCAATAAAGCCTTTTCGCATTCCATTTTTAAAAGGGCCAATGAGTCCTGTATGGCCGATTTCACTGCTCCCGCAAATCATGGTGACTTTATGATTATTGCGAATTAAGCGACGTGCCATTTCATAGGATCGTGTACCTGTTGCTCCTTGTGGTGTTGAAAAATGCTGATGATAATACAGAATGTGCATCTAGCCCCCCTCTTTTTATTCCAATAAGAACAAATAAACGTGTTTTGGTGATAAATCTTCAAATGATATTTCATACATCTCTGTGTAAAGATCAGAAAATATTTGATCAAAGGCAGTACCAAGACGATTTTGAATGTAATCTTTTTCAAAGCGTGTTTGTCTTGAAAACCACTGAATAAAAGATTCTTTGAACATAGGGTGAATATCTGTTCTTACATTGCTAGAATCCTGTTGCCACATGGATTGATAAAAAGGTTCAAACTGGACAATAGGAATTGGCGATAGCTCTTGCGACAGTTTTAATTGATCTCGTGCAAACAGGGTGAGTAAAACATTTTGGAGGCTTAATTGATATTGGGTATTAATTTTTAATTCAAGAAATGAAAGCATTTCATCAAAGGCAATAATTTGTTTTAAGACTTTTTTTACGTGTTGAATCTCATCAATTGATTTAAATTCTCTATATAGTTCACCATCCTCATAGTCCGAAAAGTATCGGGGGCGCTTGAGAAGCATGCCGCCTAATAAACCCATCCAGCTTTCTCCCCAAAAATTTAAAGTCAACTGCTGACTGTGAACAAAACTATTGCGATACCAGTTATCTACCTTCCATTTTACTTGTAATACCTGTCCATATCCCAATTGAAACAAATGGATTATTTGATATTTAATTGCGATTTGTTTTAATATTGCTGAATCTGGTGAACGCCCCTCAAGAAGACTTTCAATACCGATATGAATATAATTACATGCTTTTTCAACTACCTTTTTTAATATATCTCGAGATGTTACAATTATATTGTCCGCAGAAATGATTTGATTGCAAAGATGGGCAAATTGAACATGCAGATTAGAAATATAATCGTCTGATTCAAGCGCTAAAAGAATTTCATGAAAATAATTACCAACAGGAATACTTTGGATGGGCAATTGGGGGGCATTTATAGAAGGATCAGAATCCATTGTCTGATAATCTGCCTTTGCCTTAAACGTTTTTTTATTCGTAAGAGGTTGGTAAATGCCAATAGCCTCTTCAAAGGGGAGGAATCCATAAGATTCAAGACGCACACTTTTCAAGCGAAAACTTTCTTCTTCATATTCTGCTGGAATTACAGCAGAAGTATTGATTAAAACTTTTTGATATTCCTTATGATCGTATGCTGCAAGGCGTTTAAAAAATTCCAGAATAAATTCTTCGCGAAGCTCCTCAATTTCACGATTCAAAGGCTCAATCAATCTGTAATCTGATACAGACACATAATATACATTGTCTAGCGTAAAAAAGGAATCAGGTAAATCCGAGTAATCTTCATCTTCTTGTAAGGCCAAAATTTCGAGATTTTGATATAGATAGAAATAAAAAAAATTAGATTCATGCTTTAGAATCCATTGAATAAAACGATTTGGCTCTGCTTTAAGCAATAAATACAGCCATTGAGTTGTTTCAGCCATGTTCAATCGATCTCGTTTCCATATTTGCGCATCCATCAAATAAAGCCATTGTTTTTCTGATGCCAGAGATAAAACAGGCAGCGCATCATGATAGCCAATTTCATGAATCAACACAAGCAAATCCTGGGCTGGAATGGAATGGACCAGGGCAACAGGCTCATTACATGAAATAATCAAATCCAATGCGTTTTCAGGTGAAAGGCCAATTAACTTATTTCTAAGTTCATTCAGCTCCTTTAATTTTTGAGCAACGATTGGAGAAATCGTATCGTGTTTTTGTTGTATTATGTTCATATTTACCTTATTTTTTTAAGTTCTTTTAGACACTCCTGAAGTTCTACATCAGGCTTGAGAGATCTATCGATTCATCAGATATCAATCTGACTATATATATCATTGACAAATATATTTTACAATAGTTGTGGTTACCGACATAAAGCGACATAAAGCGGGACAATTCTTATCTGATAGATTTCAAATGACGTAAAGCCTTCCGCGCTTCTTTATACTGCTTTTTATATTTCTTTGCTTTTGTAAATGCGCTTTGCGCTTTATCCAATTGCCCTGAATTAAGTAATGCATATCCTAACATCAATAGAGGTTGCCCATTTTTCTTTTCCATTTGATAGACCTGTTGAAATACCTTTGCTGCCTCTTGATATTTTTCAGATTCAAACAATAAACTCCCTTTTAGTTTCAACAAATCATATTTCATTTTTGAATCTATTTTGAGGCTTAATCCTTGATCTAACCAGCTTAGTGCTTTTTCATAATGATAAAGACGAATACATCCATTTACTAATTTTTTGATAATGTTGGCATCCAAAGAATCCTCTAACAGTTTTTCATAAAACGCAATGGATTGATCTGGTATTCCCAGCATCAAATGGATATCAGCCAAAAGCATCATTTCCTGAGGTGTTAATGGATTGATAAAACTGTACACCAGTAAAGCCACAAGACCTTTTTCATATTGATCTTTTTGAAAATACAAATGCGCCAATGCTTTCCACCATTTTGTCTCTACAGTATCGACACGTGTCAGCAATCTGGCATATGCCAATGCTTTTGTATCCATTTTTAAAGACATATATTGATACAACAACATCTCACGCCATCCCTTTTGCTTGTTACCAATTGTTTTTTTTGCAAGTTCTTCGATATAAGGCAGGGCTTCTATGTCTTTTTTCAGGGATCGTAATACATGGACAAAGGTTTCTTTCCATTCTAACGTTACTTCTGCGGAATGATTGTTCAGAATCTGGCGAAAGACTTTTTCTGCTTTCTGAAAATTATCAGCAGATGTATAACAAACCACACTATAATATAAATATTTGGCGTTTTTTTGTTCCTGTTCCTGTGTTTGATATCCACTATGGAAAGCATCTGCTGCATGACCTGGCTGATTGAGATCATAATAGCATTTGGCCAGATTGATCCATGAATCGGAATAATTTTTGTTCTTGGACGCAGCTGTCTGAAAATGGACAAGCGCTTTTTCGGGCTTTGAAAGCATCAAATAATAATTGCCCAGTGTAAAATCGATATAGTAATGTGTGTAGCCTCTTTTTCGAGCAGAAACAGGATCAACATTTTGTTGTTTATTTTGAAAACGACGTAATACTTCAATCGCCTCCTGTGTATTGTCTGAATCAACTAAGTTGGCGGCTTTATTTAAGGTAATCACAACACCGGGCGGCATTTCGTTTGTTTCGCTGCCAAAACAAATCGGGGAGATTGTTGTCAGGCAAAGAATCAAAAAAAATAAAATAATCAATATCAAATGTTTGTCGATATTTTTACGCATCATGAGTCATCCATTTCAAATCGAATTGTTGTTTCTATCCAGGTTTTGACAGATACACCTTCAACAGTGCCGGGCTGGAATTTCCATTTTTGAACACATTGAATCACATTATTTTCAAATGTATCTGCTGGTTGGGCTTCAATAATCTGAATATTTCCCACAGTACCATCTGTATCAACCAGAAAGCGAACTGTAACCCATCCTTCAATGGATAATCGCTTTGCCCTTATCGGATACATCGGTGGAATTTTGACAAGCGGTGTTAATGGTGAATCAATTTCGTGTGAATCATAGGTATCTTTTAAAGCTGGCACAGAAAGCGTCATCGTGTCAAATGCGGGCACTTTTAGTGTCTGCGGCCCGGTGGATCGTTTTGGATTCAATTGAAAGGGCAGGCGAACTTTTTGAGGAACCGGTTTTGAAACAGTCAGTGATTTTGCTATTTTTTTGATAATTTTTTTTTCTGGTTTTGGTGGTTTTGTTTTTTCCTTTTTCCGAACGTTTGTATCTGGTCGTTTAATCCTTACAACCTGAATGGGATTCTGGAGGGAATCCATTGATGGCTTTTGCGGTATGCTTTGAATTAAGCCTGGCATCAGTGCAAAAAGAATAAAATTAAGCAAAATCGTTGAAAAAAGAGCAATACATCGATCAAGCCAATAGATGTTTGAATAATTGTGTTTCATTATTTATTCCTGATGTTGATGACTTGCAGCAATGGCAACATTTTCAGCGCCGGCCAGCTTACAGTGATCCATTACTGAAATTACCACTCCGGTCGTGCTTTCTCTATCAGCAACAATGACAACACTGGCTTCAGGGTTTTCTGCCATCGCACGCTCAACATTTGCGCGAACCGCGCGAATATCAATCTCTCGCCTATCCATAAAAATCTGATTATTTTCTGTAATACCCACTAAAATGCTTGCCTTTGAACGACTGACAGCCGTACTTGCAGCGGGTCGATTAATATCTACCCCGGTTTCTTTTACAAAACTTGTGGTGACCAGAAAGAAAATTAATAAGATAAAGACCATGTCGATCAAAGGCGCTATATTAAGCTCCAGACCTTTTTTTTGTGCCCTTCGGGCGGCTGATATATTCAACATGTTTATTTCCCACCTTTTACAGAAATCGTTTTAAATACATTCCGGTTGCAGCGATACGATGTTTTAAATTGACAGAACGTTTGTGTAAAAATCCACTCATATAAAGTCCTGGTATGGATACCAGAAGGCCCGTCTGGGTGGTAATCAATGCTTCTGAAATCCCTCCTGCCATTGCTTTGGCATTGCCTGTTCCAAACACAGTAATCACATCAAAGGTGACCATCATTCCGGTCACTGTTCCCAAAAGTCCCAAAAGGGGTGCCAGTTGCGAAAGAACAGCGATGAGGGTCAGGTATTTTTCAACAGATGATGTCATTCGCAAGACGACCTCATCTAAAATAAAATCATCCAGATCTTTATCCCCAGTTCGCTTCGATAGAAATTCTCTGACCAGAGTGGCATTTACACCTCTGAATTTTTGTTCTGGGATCTGGTTATTTTGAACATACTTACCGGCTTCAACTCGTGGAATATTTTTGAAAAACAGCCGACGCAAAAACAATACCCGATCAATAATTAAAAACCACATGAAAAGGGAAACCAAAAGGATTGGGATCATGACTGGCCCGCCTGTTTTCAGGTATTCAAGAACTGCATAAAATAGTTGATCCATTAAACAAACCTTTTAATTTCGATTTTTAAAAACCATATTAACAAATGAGACCGCTTTTTCTTCCATCTGGGCAATTGTGTTTTCGACTTTTCGTGTCAACAGCGTATGAACCAGCATGATAGGAATGGCAACACTCAGGCCCAGCATTGTTGTCACCAATGCTTCGGATATCCCCCCTGACATCATTCGAGGATCACCTGTGCCATAGTAAGTGATGACATGAAAGGTATTGATCATACCGGTGACAGTACCTAAAAGCCCTAATAAAGGCGCAATAGCAGCAAGCATTCCCAGAGTTGACAAGAAACGTTCCATAGATGGTATCTCATTTAAAATGGCTTCCTGAAGTGCGTTTTCCATATCTGTTCGACTCATATCCCGGCATTCCAGGCCAGCTTTTAACACTTTTGGAATTGATTTTTTGGATGATTTCTCACACATATCCAAACAGTCCTGCCATTCTCCCTTTGATGCATGACTGCAAACCGCCTGCGTAAAAGCATCTGCATTGACACGTTTTCGCAAAAGAAAAAACACGCGTTCAAGAATGATTAAAATCGCTATGATTAAAATGCCCACAATCGGCCAGACAATAGGGCCGCCTTTGGGTATCTGGTCGATTAAATTTAACTGATGTGTCAATTGACGCAACGCACCGCCTTTGGAAATATCCATATATGCGGATTCTGATTGACCTTGCATATAGGCGGTATTTCTTTGTTCAATCCTTTTTCCTGGCAATTTGGACAGGGAAAACAATCGCTGGCTTTTATCAGAATAGAGTGCAAATCCAATTTCATTTTCAAGATGATACATTGTTGTAAAATTTCCAATGACTAAAAAATTGGCATCAATTTCTCGTCCGGTACGATCAACCAGCATAGACTTCGTTAATCTGACCGCACCGGACAACTTAATTTCTTCTATCAGTAAATCAACCATCTTTCGGATATCATCCATTGATGGAAATTGATCTTGACTGATCATTGGTTTTAAAAAATCTTCACGATCTTTTTTAAATGCAGATTGAAGACTCTGGTTTAACAGCGTCGATAAATCTTTGGTATTTCCTCGAATAAATCCGGATAATTCCTTGTTGATGGCATTGGTTTCTGCCAGTTTTTCAGTTAATATGATTTCTTCCTGTTTCAGCCGTGCAATGTTTTTTTCTGTTTGGACAATATCTGCATCCAGTTGTTTGTTTTGTTTTTTCAGATTTTTTATCGCCTGTAAAAGAGCTGAACGATCTGATACGATTTTTTGATGTCTGATTTTAGCAGCTTTTCGGGCGTTATCAGCTTCTTGTCTGGCTTTTTCGATGAGTACCTGCTTTTGTTGTTCAGCTTCAATGTTTAGGGCACGCATGTCTTGGGCACAGAGATCCTTTTGAAATAGGACATAAGAGATACAAATGATGAAACAAACAGATAAAAAAATTGATCTTATCATAATAAAATTTCCTATATTCCTTAGGAATTCTCGGAAAATAAGTTCCCCATTTCAAAAATGCGCATCTTATTTTCCGAGCATTCCTTATTGCACTTTCAGTTTGCCAATGGGTAGACACAAAAGTTCTATTGGACGCCGCTTACTTCCCATTTCAATTGCCGCATGAATATCAGAAAGATAACGATTATCCAGCACTGTCCATTGTTTTTGAGCCACATTAAAATAAGCGGCTGTTTTATGATCAAGGGTCAGAAAAAATAAACTGATGCGGCCCAATCTGAAAATATTACCCAACAGTTCTTTTTGCTGAAGTTGAATCTTTTCCTGATACACTTCAATCGTGTTTCCATACTCCGCTTCGATTAAAAGTGCTTCCATGACTTTTCGATATTTTTCAGCAAGGCTTACCTTTTCATCTTGAAGCGTTACTTTTAATTTTGACATGCGCGAAGTCCTTTCCTGCGCTAAAAAAGGCAGGCCAGAAGCAATCAAGTCTTCGATTTGTGCGTACACATTTTCAATAAATGGCCCGATTTCCTCTGATATTTGCCGGCTTTCTTTTTCACGTTTTGAAAGTTCATCATTAAATGCTTTTTGAGATGCTTCTGTCAGAATCAATTTAGATCGCTTTTTGGTTAGTGTATTATTTTTTTCCAAAAGCGCGTCATACTTGGCCTGGAGTTTTATTCTTTCTTTTTCCCATTTGTCCAACTCTTTCTGGCTTTTTTGTCGTGTTTGAATGGCCAGTTTTAATGGGGTTTCGATTTTTTCTTTAATTTTATCCTTAGCCCATAGAATAGGAATGTCTGCTGCAATGAGCAGGATCGTTATGATTAAGGTTATTTTGAGTTTCATTTTCTGACTCCTTTAATTTTTAAGATGTTATTCATGCTAATATTTGTCCATTCCAAAGTCGTTCAAAAAATACCTGCCAGGGTAGAATTTCAATTTTGTCTTCTGTCATGCGCGGTTCAGGGTCATTTGAAACAATAATACATTTTTGAGTTGAATAGTCTGATTGAAATTTTCGCATATTTTTTAAAATATTCGTGAAATAATATAGTAAAAATTTAAAATATCAAGTAATAAAATCCAATATTTTATTCTTCATCATTTACTCTCGAAACACACTATAACTTAAAAATGACGATTGAATTGGTGGACAAAATCGCTGATTATATATATAGACTTTAAGATAAAGATTTTGGACTGCGTTGGCGCTTCGTCGATGTACTATAGTACTATCTCCTTGCGCCGCCTTGCCAAAATCTTTATCTTAAAGTCTATAGATCATGTGGATGAAAAAAAGTCTGACAGGATCATTTGAAAAATTTCTCTAACATGTAAATTTTAAGGTGATAGGTACAACTAAAGATAAATTTTGAAGAATGTTCGTGTTTCACTACTTGGAGTCAACATCTTTAGACGTTGATTCCAGTTATTCGCCCTTACAAGCTCTGGCTTTTTTCAAGGGGCAGGGTTTTAATCTGTCTTTCAGGCAGGTTATTTTCATTATAAACAAGCACTTCCTCAAACATAACAAAGGATTGTTTTTCAAAAATTTCCATACTGGAACCAATTCCCTGAATCATTGTCCCTTGAAAAACATCGCCACGAACCAATACCTGAGAAGATTGATCTGATGTCTGAATTTGGCGATTGATTTTTTGAATTTCAGATGAATTGCGTTCAATTTTTTCTGAAATGTTGTTTATGTTGGCAAGAGATTCCTTTAAAGAATTCTTTTTTGCTATCAATGAATTCAATTCCTGCTTTGCCGGGCCAATTCTTGATGAAAATTCCTTGATCGTTTCTAATAATTTGGAAATTTTTTTGGAATTTTCTTTTTTTCTTATTTTTTTATATTGTTGGATCAATTTTTGATTGATAGATTTTGCTTCAGATAGTGTCGGATCAAGATCCTCAACTTTTTCCTGAACAGTTTGTAATTCTTCATTCAGTTCTTCAACATTTTCTATATCCAAATCCTCTTTAATTGAATTTAAATCTTCTTCAAATTTGATATTCTCTTTTTTTAAGAGTTCTATTTTCTTGACAAGAACCGGATCCATACCAATAGTCAAATGACACCCTGGAGAAGACTTTGAGCCCAAATGCATGGTGACGATATTTTTGTATACAAGAATATCAGAGGTCAAAATTTTATTATTTTCAACAATACAATTGGATCGTGTTTCAATTTTTGAATCCACGATACCATTACTTACAACAATATCTTCTTCACATTCGATGGTTGAGCCTTTAATAAACTTTGATTTAAATGACCCCATACACATTATTTTTGAACCCACAACACCATCATGAATATGAATATCACCATCAACCCGAATATCAGCCCGAAACAATTCTTTGGCTTCAAGACTGGCACAACGCACTTTGAATCCATTTTGGACAGTGCCTGTAACAACAACCGGACCATTAAAACAAATATTGCCAGTCTTCATATTAACATCTCCTTTGATATAATACTGGGGCAAAACATCAATACGTTCATTTCGGCCAGTTGTTGATACAGGCATTCCACTTATTCTGGCATAAACCAGGCGTTTATCTTCACTAAGAGATGCGCCATTGCCGCATCTTAAGGTGATATGATGCGCCTTTTTTGCTTCAATACGTTTCCCATAAACATCTTTACCATTCTTGCCAGGTATTCCAGGAACACGTTCGGCAATTAATGTGCCCTTTTCTATATAAGGAATTTCTCCACGTTCTTTATAATCAATACGTTCATTTTCTTCTTCCATATTTGGAGTAACTGATTTTAAAGGATTTGTGTCAAAATAATACTTTATTTTGCCATGTACAGGTTCTGTGGGATCAATGCCTTTTGCAATTAAAAATGGTTTGATTCGGTTCAACCGATTATCAATAAATTTTTGAAGCTCTTCATCATCTACAAGTCCATAAATAATCTTTTCACGTTCTAAAAATTTTTTTAAATCTGCAATGGTGACATCTTCATCCATCCTTGTTTTTTCAACAAGATACGCTTTCATACCATCAGTGCTAAGCAACTTGATTTGATCTGACAGGATATTGAGATCTTTTTTTGCAACAATGATACTTGAAAGCTCAGGTAAAGGTTTTATCTGCTTTGGTGATTCTTGTTTTTTTTCTTGAATAACTGGTTTTTTATTCGTCGTATTTTCAGCTTTTTTAAGTTGTTCAGGTTGTTTTGGTTGTTCAGATTGCTCAGGTTGTTTCGGTTGTTTCGGTTGTTGGATATTTTCTATTTTTTCTTTTATCTCTGATTGAGATTTTTCAACAGATTCTTGAATGACCTGTTTGACCTTTGATTGTGATTCATTTGGTGGGGCAGAGCGGACGACAGGCTTCATTTTCGCACTTCTCTTTTTCTTCGGCTTATTGACTGCTTGCTGCATCATGGAAAAACTGGAGCCACACTGCTTGCAGATCCCTCTTCTTCCTATGTTTTCCCTATATATTCGATAGATCTTACCGCATTTGGGGCATGAAACAGATATTAAATTTGTTTTTGCCATGATTGTTTTCCTGTTTTTTAAGGATTTTTCGGATAATATGCCTTTTGAATATGCCTTTTGAACATCCCTATATGAATAAACCATTGATTTTATAGAAGTACTTTTTAACCTACTGTAATTATATTTTATGTTTTTAATTCGATATTATATTTGTAGTATTTTAGCATTTTATAATGATAGTAAAATGCAAAAAAAGTGCCATTCAATTTAGTAAGGAATACTCGATTAATTAATTGCATTCCTTTTTTTGAACCAGGATTTCGCTGAAGAAGATGAATAAGATGATTTAAAAGTCTTATTTCATCTTATTCATCTTATTCAGTGTTCCTGGTTCAATGGCCAGTGTAGGGGCGAAAGGGGCTACCAATAAAAGGGCAACCACAGGGGGTTGCCCCTAAGAAAAAATACCCCCTTTTTTTTTGGCACTTTCTTTGCAGTCCAATGTATCTATAGACTTTAAGATAAAGATTTTGGCAAGGCGGCGCAAGGAGATAGTACTATAGTACATCGACGAAGCGCCAACGCAGTCCAAAATCTTTATCTTAAAGTCTATATTCACAAAAAAACAAACCGACTTGATAAAGGATTAATAATATGGGTAAAAAAGTAAAACGTAAATTTTCAAATTATTTAATAAATGAAAGAATGCAATTAACATTGACATTGCGCTTTCTCGTTCTTTCATTATTATTTACAATTTTTATTGGTATGATGATGTTCTTTGTGATCTGGCCAGTTGTGCGTATTTATATTCCGCCAGCGTTGGTGTCAGTGATGATTCAACAATTGGTCTCTAAATTGTACTCGACGAGTTTTATATTACTTATTGTTATTGCTGGCTTTAGCATTGTTTTAACCCATCGAATTGCCGGACCTGTTTATAATCTTGAAAAAACCCTGGAAAGGTTGAATCAGGGAGAGGATGTCAATTTGATAAAGCTTAGAGATGGTGATGAGTTACAAGAGCTTGCCACAAAAATCAATCAGGTTATTGTGCGTATGAAACAATTTAGAACGCAGCAAATTGATATATCCAATACATGATACAAAAGGGATTAAGACGTGAATGTTCTAAGTATTTCTTGCAAAAAAACCGCTAAATGAAAAATATAAAACACAACATCATTCTGATCGCGTTGGGTATTTTTGGCTTATCTTTGGTTTTTTTTCAGATAAGGCATGATGAAATCAATACCATTTATGTTGCGATGGTGGGCCCGCTATCAGGTACAGATCACGCCACAGGAAAATCTTTTTTAAAAGGCATTAATTTATATCTGGATAAACTAAACCGACAGGGGGGTATCAACAATAAACGTATTTTATTGGATATTTATGATGATCAAAATAATCCAGACCTTGCAGAAAAACAGGCCCATGCCATTGCCAGAATAAACCGCAATGTTGCTGTAATTGGTCATCATTACAGCACATGTTCTACTAAAGCGGGTAAAATATATAAAGAATCTCAAATTCCTGCCATCACACCAACATCCACAAATGTGAATGTAACCCAAAATAATCCCTGGTATTTTAGAACTGTTGTCAACGATAAACTTCAAACCCGATTTCTGGCCATGTATGCCAAAAATATTTTTCCTTATCGCACCAGTGTGAGTATTATCCATGAAAAAATGCAATATGGAAACTATTTGGCGCGCGTTTTCAAGCAATCTGCAAAAAGAATGGGGATTCGCATTAAATATACATGGTCTTTTGACAATCATGCCAGTGATCTGGATAAACAACTGGATCGTATTGTCCGACGATTGAAAAGAACTAAAAACGCGGGACTCATATTTCTGGCAACACATGCGACAGAAGGTGCCAGACTTCTAGAATTATTTAAAAAATACCATATTGAAAATCCAATCCTGGCACCAGACTCATTTACCTCAAAATCATTTCGATATGCCCTGTCAAAGCTACCAAAAGAACAACAAAATCCAGGATATTATACCAATGGATTGTATGTCACCACCCCCATGATTATTGACATGCTCAATGAAAAAGGTCAGTTGTTCAAGCACGAATTTGAAAATACCTATCATGAATCCCCTGACTGGCATGCCGCATTTGCATACGATACCATTGCATTACTTGTACATGCAATGAAGAATCAGTCATTCAGCGGCGATTCAGGTCAGTTAAAAAATGATCGTCATGTCATTCGAAATGCGCTCACATCTCTGAATTCCATCCATAACGCAATGGAAGGCGTTACTGGTTTTGTTTACTTTGATGACCAGGGCGATTCCCAAAAATCAGTATATACAGGAATCTATAAGAACCAGCAGATCGTATCAACGTTTACCCAGTTTCAAATTGTACCCAATATCTATGAAGTACCTGATTATGATAAGAAAATAAAAGAAAAACATATTATTGAATTTGATGATCAATACATGTTTAAAATCAATACAGTGTATACAGGGATCGAAATAAAAAAAATATTTGATATTGATATGAAAAACATGACCTATGGCCTGGATTTCTATTTATGGTTTCGATACAAAGGGGATATCCATCCCGAACGCATCAGTTTTTTAAATGCTGCTGAATCAATTGAATTGGGAGAACCTGTGGACAGAGAATCTTCAGACAATATTTCTTATGAAGCCTATCATGTTCGCGGAAGATTCAAGGCTGATTTTATTCCCAATGCGTATGCATATCAAGAACGTCTGGTGGGCGTAAGCTTCTGTCATAACGAACGAACGCGAAACAATTTAATTTATGTGGCGGATATTCTAGGTATGCGTATTGAAAGTCGATCTCGAATGGTTAAAAAATTGAAAAAAGCCAAAATTTTAACACCGGCATCAGGATATACAATCAATGATTTCTGGATGTTTCAAAACATTGCAGAAAAAGCCTCTTTGGGCGCGCCCCGATATCTAAAAATTCAAGAAGGTAAGGTTAAATTTTCACAATTTAATATGGGAATTCGAATTCGAAAAAATAAGCTCAGCCTTCGAAACATGATTCGGTATGAATTTGTCGATCATTTATTGATATCTAATTTGATGATTCTTTTGTTTGTCAGTGTTTTTTATCGCGGTGATCGTCTCAGACGAAACTGTCGATTAATATGGTTTATTCAAATGATGACTGCCATTACAGCCTTAATTTCGTGTGAGTCGCTTACTGTGGATCGTTTGATTTATTACGTAGAGCCTTATCATGCCAAATTGATTAAATATTTCTTTGATATCATCTGGTGGCTGGTGCCAGCATTGTTTGTGGATCTGGCAATCAAGCGATTTATCTGGATCCCCATTGAAGACAAAACTGATCGTGAAATTCCAGATATTGTTGTGGGCTTTTTTTCATTTATTATCTTTTTATTGGCCATAAGCGGCATTTTTGCATTTGTTTTCAATCAAAAAATTACGAGCATTCTGGCTGCATCGGGCGTCGTTGCAATGATTATTGGTCTTGCGATCCAGATTAATATCTCTAATATATTTTCAGGGATTGCTTTAAATATTGAGCGGCCATTTTTAATTGGCGATTGGGTAAAAATTGGTGAGATTGACGAAGGTCGTATTTTGGATATTACCTGGCGCGCTACCCGAGTACTTACACGAGATCATTCTATTATAAGTGTGCCAAACAGTATGGCATCAGAATCAATTATCAGGAATTTTCATTATCCTGATAATACGTTTCGACTCTGGTTCAAAGTAAACATTGATCCCGCTCAACCGCCTGAATCAGTAGAAAAAATATTATATGATGCGGTACTGTCAGCACCATATGTTATATCAGATCCGGCACCGCTTGTTAGTTTTAGTGGATTGAGCCACTGGTCCGGAGAATATACCATCTCGTTTTCTTCAACTGATTATGGGGGGAAAATCAAAACGCGCAATGCTGTATGGAAGCGGGTTTGGAATCATCTCAAGCGTGCGGGCATTTCTCCTGTTTTCCAAAGACAGGATACTCCACAGTTTAAGAATTTGGCTTTTATCGAAAAATCGGATAATGCCATTGCGTGTTTAAATGAAATCGAGATTTTTCATACCCTTTCCGATGAAAGCAAACGTCTTCTGGCCAAAAAAATGATAAAGAAAATATATTTTCCAAATGATGTTATTATTCGGCAAGATGATCCGGGAGAATCGGTTTTTATCATCATTGAAGGTGCTGTTTGTGTTAGAATTAAATTGAAAGATGGCCCGGAAATTGAGGTTGGACGCCTGGGAGCGGGCGATTTTTTTGGAGAATTGGCTCTAATTACTGGTGATCCCAGAAAAGCATCCATTATTGCCAACACCAAAACATTGCTTTTTGAAATTCCCCAATCACCATTTCTATCCATTCTTCAGGAAGAGCCTGAAGTCGATCAGCGATTTCGTGAAAAAATTTATTGCCAGCCACGCCTGGATATTCCTGAAGAACCTCTTCTTCCCATAAAAGAAAAAAAAGGCATCTATTCTCAAATGATGTCAGGTATCAAGCATCTTTTGAGCAATTCAGAAAATGAATGAATATCCACTCAATTTTTCTTTTTTCCTTTTTAACAATTCTAACAGATTTAAAACATTTATAACATTCTAATTTTAATTGATATAAATAATTCATAAATAATTGTAAATTTTCACTTGACATTATGTATTGGCTTTTGATAAATGAATAATCATTCATTTTTTTTTTAAGATGTTTAATTTTATCTATTTTTATGGCAACCATAAAGAAATGGTGTTGCCTGAGAAACAACAGGTCAATGAATAATAATTCAAAAAATAATGAAAAATATCATCGAATATTGGATGCCGCGGTAAATGTATTTGCGGATCAAGGTTTTCATAATTCGACCATTTCACAGATTGCACGTAAGGCAGGTGTTGCTGATGGTACAATCTATCTTTATTTTAAGAACAAACAGGATATTTTGTCTCAATTTTTTACATATAAAACCCGTCTGGTATTTACAAATTTTAAACAGGCTGTTGATAAAGAAAAAAATGCAATTGAAAAGCTAAGATGTTTAATACGTATCCATTTTCAAGAATTTCAGCGTGACCGAAAAATGGCTGAGGTGTATCGCATGGAAACCCGACAAAGCCATCAGTTAATGGAAACGCAAATTAAAGAAATGACAAAAATGTATCTGGATTTAATTTCATCCATTGTTGAACAGGGTCAGGAAGAAGCCACCATGCGGCAGGACTTATTTTTAGCGCTAGTAAAACGTTTTATCCTGGGTGCTGTTGAGGAAGTTATTAATGTTTGGGTGATATCAGGAGGAAAATATGATTTGGTATCTCAGGCAGATCCATTGGTAGATCTTTTTTTAAAAGGTATTGGTGAACAAGGATTGGACAAACCAAAAAAAAAATGAACACATATAATATTGGAATTTGCGGTTCGCTGACCGCTTGAAATATAAATTATCACATACATAATATGTATGAAAAAGAAAGGAATAAAAAATGGCACAGTTAGTTGCGGATCGAAAAGATGTAGATTTCGTTCTCCATGAACAATTAAACGTTGGAGAACTAAGCAAACATGAAAGGTTTGCAGAATTTAACAAAAAAACCGTTGATCTGGTTGTTACAGAGGCGCGAAATTTAGCGGTCAAAGAAATATTACCAACGCAAAAGATTGGTGATGAAAATGGCTGTAAATTTGACGCAGGCAAGGTGACCACACCTGAAGAGTTTCATCGGGCATATAAAATTTTCTGTGAGGGCGAATGGCTCGCCATGACTGAAGATCCCGATTGGGGTGGACAGGGAATGCCTAGAACAGTTGCCCTGGCAGCCAGCGATTATTTCAATGGTGCCAACTATGCATTCATGATGTATCCTGGCCTGACCCATGGTGCAGGAAAATTGGTTGAAGCCTTTGGAACTGATGAACAGAAAAAAACATTTTTGAAAAAAATGTTTACAGGGGAGTGGACAGGCACGATGCTTCTGACTGAACCTGAAGCCGGTTCTGATGTCGGAGCTTTGACAACAACAGCCAAAAAAAATGATGATGGCACCTATTCGATCACTGGAAATAAGATTTTTATTTCTTCAGGTGAACATGATCTTACCGAAAATATTATCCACCCTGTTTTGGCAAGAATTGAAGGTGCTCCTGCCGGAACAAAAGGGATTTCATTATTTTTGGTTCCCAAGTATCGGGTGAATCCTGATGGCAGCCTGGGCGAATTTAATGATGTTGTTTGTACAGGTATCGAGGAAAAAATGGGGATCCATGGCAACTCAACCTGTTCGTTGACACTTGGCGGTAAAGGCAATTGTATTGGAACCCTGTTGGGCGACGAAAACAAGGGAATGCGGGCAATGTTCCTCATGATGAACGAAGCCCGTGCTTTGGTTGGACAGCAGGGATTTGGATGCGCGACAGCATCATATATGTATGCAATTGATTATGCACGTCAACGTATTCAAGGCAAAAATCTGCTCCAAATGATGGACAAAGATGCACCATCAGTGGCGATTATTAATCATCCGGATGTTCGACGTATGTTATTAACCATGAAAGCTTATGTTGAAGGCATGCGCAGTTTAATTTTTTATCATGGTTATTGTCATGATCGTTCAGAAATTGCTGAATCAGATGAGGAAAAACAAAAATTTCTTGGATTGGTTGAATTGTTGACACCTATTGTTAAAGGATATGTCACAGATCGTTCCTTTGATGTTACCAATTTGGGAATTCAGGTTTATGGTGGTTATGGGTTTATTAAAGAATATCCCATGGAACAACTCATGCGCGACTGCCGAATCACCATGATTTATGAAGGTACAAATGGAATTCAGGCAATGGATCTTCTTGGAAGAAAACTGGGCATAAACAAAGGGAAACCCATGATGGACCTCATGGGCGAAATCCAAAAAGTGATTGCTGAAGCAAAAGAAATTGAAGCGCTTAAAGAAATCGCTGTTACTGTTGAAAATGCAGTGAACAAAATTGGTAAAGTTGCTATGCATATGGGTGCGACCGCAATGAGTGAAAAAGTTTTACATGCCTTTGCATATGCCCATCCATTTATGGAAGCATGCGGTGATGTTGTTATGGCCTGGATGTTATTGTGGAGAGCAAATATTGCATCCAAAAAATTGCAAAAGAAATCGAAATTGACTGCCTATTATGAAGGTCAAATCAAAAACATTGATTTCTTTGCAAATTCGATCCTTCCCATATCATCAGGAAAAATGGATGCGCTCATGAATACCAACACAAGCATTGTTGATATTGCAGATGAATCTTTTGGTGGTTAACTTTATTCTCTCAAACTGCAACATAATTTAACATTTCTTACTAAAATTGCACCTGAACAAAATTGTTGTTTGGGTGCAATTTTTCAAAAATAATGATATTTTTCTTGAATATCTAACGCGCCTGTGATACTAATATTTTATAAATATTTTTAAATAGTTTTGTATTTTCTTTGCTGTTTCCCTTTAACACAATTAACATTCGAAAAACCATATATTCAAACATAAGTATTATATTTGATCAATATCTGAAATAGACAACAGATGTTGTTTCAAAAAACTAATATATAATTAAAATAAACTTGCCTATACAATTAGGAGGAAGCATGAAATTTCTTTCACTATCCAACCTTGGAATACAATCAAAAACAATTGTCATGGTTGTCATGATCACATCAATTGTTCTCATTGCATTTGGTGCGCTTGACTATATTCAAATTCAGAAAGATATGACCACTGACCTGACAGAAAGCGCAGGTATTGTTGCAGATCGACTCTCCAAGACTCTTGTTGATCCTTTATGGGATATGGAAATGGATAAGATCAACAATGTTATCAAAGCAGAAATGGCAGATAAAAGAGTCTACGCTGTATTGGTTGAAGAATCAGGAACAGTTTCAACCGGCCGTGTACGTGATGAAAACTGGGAAATCACTGAGACAGATAAAATGATTGAAGGAAAGTTTATTCGATGCAAACGAAAACTGGAAAAGGATGGTGATTCTTTAGGATTTGTTCATGTTTTGAATACGCCTAAATTTATGGAAAAAGCGTTATTTCGGGCGTTAATCGTTGTTGTTTTTAAAATGGTTTTTCAAAATTTGCTGTTGATCATTGCTCTGGTCATTATTATCAGACAAATAATTATCAAGCCATTGTTGGCTGTTATAAAAGGCTTGAATGAATCATCAATACAGGTTGATCGTGCAACAGGCCTGGTAAATAAAAGTAGCGGACAGTTATCCGAAAGTACTGCATCTCAAGCATCCTATGTTCAGGAAACATCGTCTGCACTGGAACAACTCACTGCCATGAGCCATAAAAATTCGGAGAACGCTGTTGAAGCCAATGAGTTTATTCAAAAATCCAGTGACGTTGTTTCAAGATCAAATGAATCTATGAATCGTGTAACAGATGCCATGGAAGATATCTCCAATGCCAGTGCAGAAACCCAAAAAATTGTAAAAAATATTGATGAAATTGCATTTCAGACCAATCTGTTGGCGCTTAATGCTGCTGTTGAAGCTGCGCGTGCTGGTGAAGCAGGCGCAGGCTTTGCTGTTGTTGCGGATGAGGTACGAAATCTGGCCATGCGTTCTGCTGAAGCTGCACGTAATACAGCATCGTTAATTGAAAGCACAGTGAAAAAAGTGAATGAGGGGTCATCGTTAGTAAAAGCCACCTATGATGATTTTGCCGGCGTGGTTGACGCGGTTGGTAAGACAAAGAGCTTGATCGGTGAAATTTCAAATGCAAATAAAGAACAATTTATTGGTATTGATGAAATCAACAAAGCCTTGACAGAAATTGATACCATTACCCAGCAAATCGCCCAGGTATCCTCTGAAACATCCGATGCTTCATCAGACTTATCCACATTGTCAACAGATATGGCTTATTATGTTAAATCTCTATCATCAATGATTTCAGGTCAGCAAGATGATGATCATGATGAAGAAGATTATGATTATGAAGATGATTATGAGTACGAAGATAATGATATCAAGCAATTAACCTGAAAAGACTAAGGGGCAAACCTTGAGTTTGCCCTCATACAATAATCATAAACGAACCCTCATGACATTTTTTTCAACAATTGATTGGCAGCAGTCAACATGGGATCCCACACAGGACTAAAAGGGGGCGCATAAGCCAAATCGGAAAGTGCGAATTCCTCAACACTCATTTTTGCATGTAAGGCTATCGCAGGCGCATTGATACGATGCGCGACACCTTCCTCACCAACCATTTGCACGCCAAGCAATTTACCTGTAGATAAATCTCCAACCATTGAAACATCTATTTTTCCAGAGCCCGGATGTGCATGTGCCCTTGAACGTGATTGGATAACCATTTCAACCGGTTCAAAACCAAACTTTTTGGCTTCAGCCATGTTCAAGCCTGTTCGAGCAACTTGAAGGTTAAACACTTTAAACACCGCAGTTCCAAGAACACCAGGAATATATTTCTTTTTATTGCACACATTATCTGCAACTGTCCAGCCACCGCGATTTGCATACAAAGCCAATGGAATCCAAGTCTGTTTTTTTGAGACTGTATGGAATGCACTTGCGCAATCCCCTGCTGCATAAATATTATTTTCAGTAGTGGCCATTGTTGAATCTACAAGGATTGAATCTGATGGACCTGTTTTGATATTGGCCGCTTTTGCCATTTGAGAATTTGGAAAAACGCCAATGGCTGCTAACACAATATCACCGGTCAGTGAAATATCCTTTGAGATAACTTTGAGTTGATTATCAAATGATTCAATGCCCTCTATAGGGTGGCCATCAAAGAGTTGAACGCCATGCTCTGTTAATTCGTTTTGAATACGATTGGCAAGATTTCGAGAAAGCCAGGGCAGTAACTGGGGCCGAGGTTTAATCATCTGAACCGAAATGCCACGATGATGAAAGCTTTCAGCCATTTCAAGTGCGATATAGCCCATTCCCACGATGATCGCACTTTTTGTTTCCGAACTTAAAAATTCTTTGATTTTTCGTCCATCACCAAGACTTTTTAATGCAAAGACCCCAGGCAGATCAAATCCTGGCACGTCAGGAATGATAGGTGATGCACCGGTTGCTATGAGTAAGGCATCATAATTGTCAGTAAATTTATTGCCTTGTGAATTTAAGCCCATAATTGTTTTATTCACTGGATCAATACTTTCAACACGATGCCCAGTTTTTAGATCAATATCTTGCTTTTCTCTAAAAATTTTTGCTTTTCGGACAACAAGATCGTCAATATCACGACCGGCATCCGCAATATTGTATGGCATACCGCAGGCACTGTATGAGACATCCTGTGTTTGTTCATAAACACAAACTGACATCTCAGGTTTGTTTCTTTTCGCACGGCTTGCTGCACTCATACCCGCAGCATCTCCGCCAATAATGATGAATTTCATTGAAAATATCCTTTTTTTATCACAATCGTTAACAAATAATAATGTACCCATTACACAGATTAACTGTATGAAAATTCATGTAAAATGAATAATGACTTCATGTCAAGATAAAAAATAAATTGAAAATATTGTTGATTAATTAATTTTCATGATGTAATGGTTTTTATCTTGAAAATACACCCTATTTTGATTGCGTATCATATGAACAACGCGAACAAGGCCAAAACAAATGAATCAAAATAAAGAATGTATCAAAAAGACATGTTCATTTTTACAATCAAAATGATGAAAAAAATAAAATATAAACGATAATTAATAATCAAAGGAAAAGCTTATGATGAATACGAAAATACTCAATATTGATATTGGAACACCAATGCAGCTTGCATTTGAAACAGTAAGATACCGCCTTAAAAGCGAATTTGTTGGAATGATACATAATTCTTTTCTTATTGTAACAATGCCGCCCTCAAAAACAGTTCCCAATGCAACAAGTATATATTCGAAGGGCATCAAAACCATTATACGATTTGTATATCAGGGCATTGCTTATGGTTTTTCAACAACCATTTCTCGTGCCTTATACAAACCTGCAAAAATTCTTTTTCTTGATTATCCCAAAGATATTGAAATCTATCAGTTACGTAACCATGAACGTGTGCTGTGCCTTTTACCTGTTACGCTTGAATTAAATAAAGATGAAACTGTTTCAGGACATGTTACAGATATCAGCAAGGAGGGATGTCAATTTTCTGCTGAAAATGATACCTTCTACAATAAACACGAGCTGCCCTCAAAAGAACACGAGCATACCATTTCACTTCAATTACCCGGATTTGAAAATACGATCACGATTTCTTGTCAGGTAATGAATATCAATCAGACAAATCAACAGGTCAAAATAGGGTTGAAATTTGTATCAATGAGCAATGATGCGCGTGAACGCCTGTATGATTTCCTGGAAAGTGTCGGAGTTGTCTAACATGTTTACAGGCATTATTGAAGGATTGGGAACAGTACAGCACCTTCACCGATCAGGCAACAGCTATAGAATGTCTGTGGTTTCTGACTTTGATCTTGATGGCTCCCAGATTGGTGACAGTATTGCTGTGAATGGTGTTTGTTTGACAGCGGTGCAGATAACCATGCGCCAATTTGAAGTTGATATTGCACCAGAAACTGTTTCCAAAACTGTTTTTCAATTTATTAAACCCAATGAAAAAGTAAATCTTGAACGTGCCCTGCGGTTATCAGATCGAATTGATGGTCACCTGGTTTCAGGCCACGTCGATGGTTTGGGAGTCATTACAAATCGTCAACATCGGGATAATGCCATAATCATTGAAATAACAACACAGGCGGCATTATCTCGATATATGATCCATAAGGGTTCTGTTGCAGTTGATGGTATCAGCCTGACAATTAACAATCTGGATGAAAACCGCTTTTATTTAAGTATTATTCCGCATACTGCGAAAATGTCTACAATTGGCTTAAAATCAGTGGGGCAGCAAGTAAATATTGAAACAGATATGATTGGAAAATATGTGGAACGTTTTATCATGAAGAACGAAAAGACGATTTCTGATAAACCTGGAATTGATTCGGCTTTTCTTGCCAGGCATGGCTTTTTATAGGATCGCATCTGTTAATTTATAATATCAGCACCCACTAACTTTTTCCACCATTTACTTTCAGCAACCCAGACATCACGACCTGCAGTTGCATAAATATCAACTTCTTTGTTCGTGCCTGTGCCAAATCTCCTGCGTTGTTCTATTTCATGTTTTCTCCCATTTCATCATATTTTTCCTGAATTTTCGAGTATTCCTTAGTTAAGAAGAACAATGAAATTCTGGAAATTCTGTTATAACTCAATTATTTCACAAAATCAAACAGAACAAGTTGACACTTGACATTATCATTATTTATTTCTATAGACTTTAAGATAAAGATTTTGGCAAGGCGGCGCAAGGAGATAGTACTATATAGTACATCGACGAAGCGCCAACGCAGTCCAAAATCTTTATCTTAAAGTCTATAAATAACATTATTATCGTCTAATCTTGGTTTTTCCATCCATACTGTGCATGTCAGTCCAACAAACCAAAGTTTGAAGATCATAATAGGAATACACTATGAAACATAGAATATCAGGCATGAGGAGGAAAAATTCCTCATCAAACAATTACCATGCAATCTTGATGTGTCTTTGTGGACTCATCTTTTTTTCGGCGTGTACAAGCGAGGATGCCCAAGATGGATGGGAAATTAAGTCCCATCCTATGGAATCCCAAAAAACAATTGTGAAGAAAGAAACGACCAAACCTTCTGTTGTAAAAGAAGACCAAACAACCCGATCCAAATCATCGGAATTAAAAAACGCCTATTTGATTTTAACGAAATGGCATCAAAATTATCCTTTTAACAAAGCCTTACCCATCTTTGAGGGAAATCGCGTTCTTGCTGGTTGTGTGAATATTGCGGTCGCGCAATTACTCTATTATCATAGATATCCTTTACAAGGTCATGGGATCATTCATCATCAATGGAAAGATCAAACATTTACTTCTGTTTTGAACAGGCAAATTCATTGGGAGAAAATGCCTTTAGTATTCACACCAGAAACCCCTGACTATGCGATAGATGAAATGGCCGCACTCATTCGAGATATCAGCATGATGAATCAGACTCAATTTGGGATTGGAGCAAATAAAGAATCATCAAAAGCATCCTTAGATGTAACAGGTTTTATCAATCATTTTGGTTTTTCAGATGAAATGCAACAAATTCGTTCAGAAAACCCTCATTTTTTTGATATTATTGATCAGGAACTTAATGAATTTCGCCCGGTGCTGCTCAGTATTGAAGGAGAACCCATTGGTCATATGGCGATTATTGATGGAAAAATGGATCGTGAGGGCATCATACTTTATCATGTCAATATGGGATGGGGCGGACATCACAATCGTTTTTATGATTTAAGATCTCCCATTGTTTTGGAATCTAAAGACGACCAACATGGCTTGTGGGATCCATATATTTTCACAAATAATTTAATTATATATGCGCCCATTAAACCCTGTCCAAAAGAATCCTGCTTGACAATAAAGCCCGAACATAATGATAAGATCAGAAAAAACAAAATCAGGGGATCATTTGACACAAATATAGATCAGGACAGGTATGAAAATATTTTTCTAAAAGGTGCAACAAGCATTGAAGGAGAACGCGGATTCGGTAATAAGGCCTTTTACATTTTTGTGTATAACAGGTTTTATCAATTAGAAACGTCATTTGTGTCAAACTCAAAAACAATCCACTATACTTTTAAGCCAGATATTTACCATGTCTGCGCAAGTCTTTGCCAGAATATGTCGGAAGACAAACATTGTTTTGAATGGTCTCCTTACAGCGCACACTATCATATTCAAATAAATACAGGCGTTATGTCAAAAAAAGAACGAAAAGAAATACGTGCAGATACAGGACCGCCAGTTTTTCAAAATCAATTAAAAAACATTATTTTACCGAGAGGATTTAAAGAACATATTGTCCGAATGAATGTATTTCATCCAATGGGATTACCAGTAACATTATCAGTTGATTCAGATACAGATCTAACCGGTATTCAAACGTGCCTGGATGATCATTTTTTAATTCTTACCAATAAACTCAAAACCAACAAAAAATTTGCTCAAATCATTGTCACCGCAGAAACTAAAGGGTTCAAAGAACAGGAAACGTTTAATCTCATTTTTTCAGGCAAGCGAATATTGTCAGAAAAACGCGTTGATATCCCTGGCAAATTCAAAAATCAAAACGCAATGAATAAACATCGCGTTATACTTGAAAATGAATGCAGGATAACCGGTTATAATGGCTACAAAACTCAGGCGTTTTATTTTTCCATTTATGATAAATTTGGTCAGGTTGTTGTACCGCCAGTCGATAAACCCATTAACCAATATTTTGATCGGGGCATTTATGAAATTCGCACAGCTTTAAGAAAAGAACAAAATAGTTCCAGTCATTATTATCAATACCAACGCGGTGAAGGTGATCAATATCTTATTAATGCCTATTGTCCTGAATTAACTGATGATATGGTTTTTTTACTTGAAGACAATGAGGATACTCCGCCAGAGTTTCAGGAAGAATTCAATCCGATTATCATCGGAGAAAATGCAGACCCTTTTACGCTCACCATTGATGTCTTTGATCCTGATGGAGATGAAATCAGTATATCTGCGGGCTCTGATCATCCAGATATTGGAGTTCAGGTCAAAGATAATTTGGTGACAATTGAACCCCATTCCCCTGGTGTCAGATCCCTGGCTGAAATTACTGTTTGTGCAACTGCGAACAATAAACAAACAAAAAAAACGTTCCCCATTTTTGTGGCTGAAAATGATATTTCAATGGGGCAAAATTTTGAATTATCTGGTGTGTTTGGCTATCAGGATGATGTCCATTTTTATGCTGTGATTCTTTCAGGAGATTGCAAAATATCTGGTGATAATGGGTATTCAAAACCATGTTTTTATTATGAAATTCTTGATCATAACAAGGATGTTGTTATTCCTGATTCAAACTATGATTTAGTTAATTATTTTAATGGGTTGTATTATATAAAGACCTCATTATCTAATTCTTTAACCAATCGTTATTATGAATATACAATGGGAGATGGCGATAAATACACTGTTTCTGTTTCTTGCCCTGACATTGTTATTGAAGAACTTGATATAAGACAAATGCTATGGCCTTTGGAGGAATAAGGGTCGTATCTTTGGAGATGGAGACCAAAATAGTGCGCTTATTTTTCGAGTTTCTTAATAAATTTTGGCATCTTTCATTTCTTAGTTAACACTTTGCCGAGTCCAAGTTCCCACCTTGAGGGGTTAGGGCTGACCTGCTCCCAAAAATAAAAAACTGGACAAAACTATGTTTTTTTGCTATATTGTCCACATGGAAACACAAAATCAAATAAAACGAACAATATCAAAACCCGAGGCTATCAATCAAATAAAAAAATTGATTGAT
>Ga0272440_1000213_pt1 | contig 48347 bp, 42 predicted proteins | sample SSMMMBAug17_FD_192440 | JGI IMG/M metagenome (GOLD analysis project Ga0272440, IMG submission 192440) | Marine sediment archaeal communities from Little Sippewissett salt marsh, Falmouth, MA, United States - SSM-MMB-Aug17 | ecosystem: Environmental > Aquatic > Marine > Wetlands > Sediment ...
AATAAGATCAAACAAAAGAATTATCCGGTCCAAAGCACTTCCAGGGTTTCAGTTCAGAGTGGATGATATTTATAAACAGCCCGATCTTGAAAGCTTAATTGATGATCCAATTTATCAATCGTATGTAAGGCTTGATTTACAACAAGCACTTAAAGCAAAAGAGGATGCATTAATAATTGCTGATCAAGAGAGGAGTGCTAGAGAAAAACTCGAACAGGTATTAAAAGACAAAGGAATTGACTTTTGAAATATCAACGAAATATTGACACAAATACTAATACAAAAAGGATTCATTGTGCCAGAATCAACAAAAACAGGGATTATGTTTGATAGACGACTTATCCAATGCTTTGATTGGGGCTTGCTGTTTCTGACATTAATCTTGCTGGGAATCGGCCTTGTCGCTCTTTGTAGTGCTGTCTTTTCTGCAAAGTTTAATTTTGAAGCAGTCAAAACGCCTTTGTTAATGAAACAACTCTTTGCCATTGGAACAGGAATGTGCCTGATGGCCATGGTGTTGTTCATAGATTACAGGCATCTAGACCGATGGTCTTATGTCATTTACTTTGTATCTTTATTGTTGTTGATTTTTGTTTTATACCATGGTCGTGTTGTGGCAGGATCCAGAAGATGGATTGTTATGGGTATGCTTCGGTTTCAGCCATCAGAACTGGCTAAAATTGCTGTTATTATCGTATTGGGGCATTATTATTCCAGAATTATTACAGACCAGGGCCTCTCATTTAAAGACTTGCTTATCCCATTGATTCTTACAGGATTGCCATGTTTGTTTGTGTTAAAGCAACCCGATCTTGGAACATCAGCTCTCATTTTTTTAAATGCCAGTTCTATAACATGGTTTGTTAAAGTCAAGAAAAGAACGTTAATTGCAATATTTGTCATTTTATTGATTTGCTTACCCCTCGGGTGGTTCTCCCTAAAAGATTATCAGCAGGCAAGAATTAAGTCATTTCTCAATCCAAGCAGCGATCCTTTAGGTTCCGGGTACCATGTCATTCAGTCAAAAATTGCTATTGGTTCCGGTCAATTACTTGGTAAAGGTTTTTTAAAGGGAACCCAGAATGATCTGGCTTTTTTACCTGAACAACACACAGATTTTATCTTTTCTGTATTGGCTGAAGAATGGGGGTTTGTAGGATCAATTACAGTTATTATAATGTATTTAATGTTAATATTGTGGATTTTATATGTTGCCAACAGTTCAAAAGATATATTTAGCAAAACAGTTTCTGTCGGGATTTGTGCAATGATTTTCTGGCAAGTGGTAATTAATATTGGCATGGTTATGGGGCTGATGCCTGTAGTGGGTGTAACGTTACCCTTTATCAGCTATGGGGGGTCATCAATAGTGACATCTCTCATAGGAATTGGAATTGTCTTGAATATTAGCATGCGGCGGTATAAATTTGATGCATAATAATAAATTTTGTTAAATTCATAATTGATTTTCAAGTAATGTTGTAATATAATCAAAAAATTGCATGCGTTAAGGAATAAAAAAAAACAGCTTACCCAATCGGAAAAGTCAGATGAGTCCGACATCATCCAATGGGTTCATATTTTGATATAAATAATACATAATGGACACAGCATTGATTGAGAACTAAATAATCATTGTTGTCAAATAACATATACCCTTTTAATCATGATGGAGCAAGTTTATGCTGAGTCAGGAGGAATTAGATCAATTATTGGGAGGTGAACAATCAGGCGGTGGAGATGAATCGCTTGATCAAAACGACCTGGATGACATGTTTAGTTCATCACCACAGGCAGAGGCTGCAGAGGACGATGATTCTGCTATGAGTCAGGACGACCTTGATGCCATGATGGGTGGTGGCGATGACAGTGGAGGTGATGATGCAAATATGAGTCAGGCTGACCTTGATGCCATGCTTGGGGGTTCTGGTGGCGATGCTGAAAGTGATGGCGGAGATGATGAAGTTGACTGGGGGGCCGCTTTTGCTGAGGCTGCCGCAGGAGGTGACAGCGCTGCGGCTGAAGCTATTACGACCGGACAGTCTGGAATGGCTGATGAGTCTGAAGAGGATTATGACGAAGAAGCAGAGGAGGAAGATGAGACCCAACCCTTTATTCCTGAGGACCTGGATATTCCACATATTCATTTTATTCTTGACCTTCCTTTGGAATTGACTGTTGAAATCGGACGTACAATCATGAATGTCAAAACCCTGCTACAGCAAAATCAAGGATCTGTTATCGAACTTACCAAGCATGCAGATGAACCGGTTGAAATTTATGTGGGCTCTAAACTAATGGCCACCGGTGAAGTCGTTGTTGTCGATGATAATTTTGGTGTCAGGATTGAAGATGTTGCCAGTCAGGCGGATCGTATTCGATCTCTTGGAGAAGCACAGTAATGATCACCTATCTGGAGTGTATGCCCTGTTTTCTTCAGCAAGCCTTGAAGTGTTGTGCATTACTGAAATTGCCCCCTGAAACAACCAAACAAGTTGTGGATCAGGTGGCGATTCGTATTCCCCACTTGTCCATAGAAAAATCTCCCCCCTGGAATAGCCGGCTGATTTATGATGACATTCAAACAATCACAGGTGTTAAGGATCCTTTTTTAGCGATCAAAAAACAAAGCAATTTACAGGCCCTTAAATTATATGACATGGCCAAAAAACAGATTTATGAATCGCCAGATCCCATACAAATGGCAATTAGAATTGCAGCAGCAGGGAATGTAATTGATTATGGCACCTATCAGACAATTCCTGAAATTACCACGGCATTTAAAGATAGCTTAAACCATTCCTTTTCAGTGTTTCAGTACAAATTGTTTGCGCAACAACTCACAGGTGCCAAAAAGATCCTGTATCTGGCAGACAATGCAGGTGAAATTGTTTTTGATCGACTGCTGATTGAAACCATTCAAAAACCGGTGATCTTGGCCGTTCGGGGTTTACCCATTATTAATGACGCCCTTCGTCAGGATGCAATTGATGTTGGTATTGACCGGATTGTCACCCTTATTGATAATGGCACTGGCTATCCAGGTACTGTTCTTGAGGAATGCTCTGAACCCTTTAGAAATGCATTTGAATCAGCAGACCTGATTATCAGTAAAGGTCAGGGAAATTTTGAAACACTTTGCAACGTTGATGCACCTATCTGTATGATTTTTATGATGAAATGCCCGCAAGTTGTTCAACATGTTCAATCCATGTTTGCCCCCGACCCGCCAGCCAGACAAGGACAATTTGTCCTGGCATGTAAAGGAGTCCTATAAAAGATTGACCTCTTTTTACTATCCTATAAAGCCAATCTCAATGAAAGGAGAATACAAAAATGAAAATTGATGTGAATACAAGTAACAGAACTGCTACCATGACAATCAAGGGCAATATTGATGAGCAGGGTGCCGAGACCTTAAAACAAAATTTTTATAGCCTGAATATCAGTGTTTTGGATCATGTTGTCATTGACATGAAAGATGTCAATCATATTGGCAGTGCTGGCATTGGCAAGCTTCTACTTTTTTATAAAGATTTTGCCATTAAAGGTGGCTCAATTTCAGTCATCAATGTCAGCAAACCACTTTTTGACTTATTTCAGGTCGTTAAGTTGGATACTTTGATGAAAATCAGTCGCATATAGCTTAATAACAAATTATTAACATAATAGTCATACTTGCTAAGCATAGAGATATCATTATGGTAGTTAGTCAATACCATTAAATGTAGGGGGAGTTGAGGTCAGACCTTGATTGTTGAATGTTAGGTTGACTTATTTGCCGCGTCAAAAAAGTCAACACAGCAAACCATCAAGGTCCGAAACCATCTCCCATGCCCCCAACTCCCCCATACGCCCTAGGACAAGTATCCCATGAAAGTTATTCAAAACCCTAAAGAAATTCAGAAATTGTCAGAAGATCTCCGAAAACAAAACTATCATATTGGTTTTGTTCCAACAATGGGTTACCTTCACAAAGGACATATTTCATTGCTTAATGCGGCGCGCAAGCAATCAGACTATGTTGTCCTGAGTATTTTTGTCAATCCAACCCAATTTGGGCCATTGGAAGATTTATCAATCTACCCCAACGACTTGCCCAAAGATTTAGCCGAGGCAGAACAAGCAGGTGTTGATTTCGTTTTTACCCCTACAGAAAAGGTGCTTTATGGAAGCAACTATCAGACCTTTATCAATTTAAATGAACTGCCCAATCATTTATGCGGTCTTCATCGTCCCATTCACTTTCAGGGGGTGGCAACAATTGTTGCCAAACTTTTTAATATTGTCAAACCGCATAAAGCCTTTTTTGGAGAAAAAGATTACCAGCAACTGGCTGTGATTCGTCAAATGGTAAAGGATTTAAATTTCAGTATCGAAATTATCGGTTGTCCTATTGTTCGAGAAGATGATGGCCTGGCAATGAGTTCACGTAATGTTTTTCTCTCCGAATTACAGCGAAAATCTGCCCTCTACTTGAACAAGGCTTTAAATGAGGCCCAACAGCATGTTTTTCAGGGGATAACAGATAGTAAAACATTGATTGCTAACACACATGAAATGATTGCAGCGCAACCAGAAACAAAAATTGAATATATTCACATTTGTGATAAAGATACATTGATTGATTTGCCATCAGTGAATAAAGATTGCTTGATGGCCCTGGCTGTTCGTGTAGGACAAACACGATTGATTGACAATACAATCCTTTTTATCAAGAAATAATCTATTGCTTGATTTTTTGACCATTTCTTTGCTATAATACCTTTTTAAATTATCCAATACATGATTTTATGCTTATTATACAGATGATAAAATCTATAGTTTAAGAAGGCAACTATGCAAATAACAGAAATACTGTCACGAAATGCACGTTTGTTTGGTAAAGAAATCGCATTGATTGAACGAGATCCCGAAAAGAATTGTCGAGATGAAATTGACTGGAATACATTTGACACACATTCCAATCAATTGGCATCATTTTTAATATCAAAGGACGTTCATAAAGGGGATCGCATTGTACAATTGATGACCAACTGCATAGAATGGCTTCCTGTTTATTTTGGCATATTACGAACCAATGCACTGGCAGTCCCTTTAAATTATCGCTTTTTGGAAAATAATATTCTCAAATGCACAGAAACTGCTGAAGCCAAAGTGTTTATTTTTGGTAAAGCATTCATTGAGCGAGTGAATATAATAAAACCTGCCCTGGATAGTCTGATAAAATTCTATATTTACGTTGGTGATGCACATGACTGCCCTGATTATGCAATTTTGTATAATAATATTATTCAAAGCCAGGACGTGTTGTATACGCAATTAAATGATATCAAAATTGAAATAACAGATCCGGCGGCACTATATTTTACATCCGGCACAACCGGAACTCCTAAAGCGACATTACTCAGTCATCGCAACCTGGAATTTGCCTGTTATGTGGAAAATCAGCACCATCAGCAAACACATCAGGATAACTTTCTATGTATTCCCCCATTGTACCACACAGGCGCGAAAATGCATTGGTTTGGAAACTTTATCGTTGGTGCCAAAGCTGTGATATTAAAAGGAACCAGGCCGCAATGGATTTTAGAAGCCATATCTGAAGAAAGTGTCACTGTTGTCTGGCTTCTGGTGCCCTGGGCATTAGATATATTATTTGCCATTGAATGTGGTGATGTAAAACTACATCACTACGATTTGTCTCAATGGCGTCTGATGCACATTGGGGCACAACCTGTTCCCCCAAGTCTTATTCATGAATGGAAAAAAGTTTTTCCGCATCATCAATATGACACCAATTATGGATTAACCGAGGCTACCGGACCCGGCTGTATCCACCTTGGGATGGACAATATGCATAAAGTGGGTGCAATTGGTATCCCTGGATTTGATTGGGAAACTCAAATCATTGATGAATCCGGACATACAGTGGATCCTGAACAACCGGGTGAATTGGCAGTTAAAGGTCCGGGAATCATGAAGGAATATTATAAAAATCCTGAAGCAACACGCGAGGTATTAAAAAATGGATGGTTATTAACAGGTGATATTGCAAGACAAGACAATGATGGATTTATCTGGCTCATTGACCGAAAAAAAGATGTGATCATTACCGGCGGAGAAAATATTTACCCTGTTGAAATTGAGGACTTTTTACAGCAGCATCCTTCAATCCAGGATGTTGCTGTTATTGGTTTGCCAAGCCCTCGTTTGGGCGAAATAACAGCCGCAGTTATTCAAACAAAACCTGGAAAAACTGTTACGCGTGAAGCAGTGGTCGAGTTTTGTGAATTATTACCCAGATATAAACGACCCAGAAAGATTATTTTTGACTCGGTTCCGAGGAACCCCACTGGAAAAATCGAAAAAACATTACTAAGAAAAAAATATTCCGGTCGAACCGAAAGTTTTAGTTTATAGGAGACAGATATGAACAGTGATTTGAAACAATATTTGAATCCGATTTTGGAAACAATCAAACAAGGCATCATCAATACGCAAGAACAAATAAATCAAAGGCTGAAAGGTATTTTAGGCACAGCACCCGAATCACCTGACGATGATGACGTTTTTTCTCTTTCACAAGATGATCTGGACTCAATTTTATCTGATGCTGCCTGATTATCTCGAAAATAATTCATTGCTGAGGTGGATGTAAACAATGCGATTTGGTGGATTTATCAAAAACTCACTGATTGATTACCCTGGAAAAATTAGTTCTGTTGTCTTTTTTAAAGGATGTAATTTCAGGTGTCCTTATTGTCATAACAAGGAACTCGTTTTTGGCCAGGGGCATATTTCATCCATGTCTGCACCCCATTCAAATATGGTTGATGAAAATATTGTTTTCACATTTTTAGAAAGGCGAAAAAAGTTAATTGATGGAGTCGTTTTATCAGGTGGCGAACCGACACTAACACGATCATTGAAAAGAATTTGTCAAAAGATAAAGGATATCGGCTATTTGATAAAAATTGATACCAATGGCAGCTATCCCAGTGTTTTGGAAAACTTATTGTATCATAAGCTTATTGATTATATTGCAATGGATTTTAAAACGTCATTTGATCGTTACTCTCGATATGTATCAAAAAAGGTTGATCTGGATGCAATTAAAGCAAGCATACAACTGATTCTTGACTCTGATATTGACTATGAATTTCGGACAACATGCGCCCGACCTATTGTTGATGAATCTGTTATTCATAGAATGTTACCTTATGCTGAAGGCGCACAAAGATATGTTCTTCAAAAATTTGTTTATTCATCAGAAATATTGGACCCTGACTTTTTTACAAATAACAACACTACTGAAAATGATGATATGGAGGCCTATCAAGCTTTAATTAAACCCTGGGTTAAAGAATGTATTATTCGGGCATAAAAATTTAGAAAAAAAGTAAGCTGAACAAATATTCAAAATAAAAGAATAAATATTAAATAACTTAGGTAGAGTTGAAAACTGAATGATCCTTTTAGAAAGGTTCGATCTGTATAGATGGTCAGACCTATCAGGGGATTTGATTTTCAATGAAATCCTAAGGAATGCTCTAATAATAACATATCATTATTGATTATTGTTCGTTTTGAGCTAAATGTACTGTAAAGACCTGACATGCTACGTCTTACCGCTTACTTGCTTTTTTATACGATCAATAAAAATGAGAATGTTGTTTTTTTAGCATTCCTAAGTACAAAAGGAAAGATCATGATTACCGTCAAATGTTCTTGTGGTAAAATCTATCAAGTAAAAGACAGTTATGCCAGCAAGAAAGCAAAATGTTCATGTGGTAAAATTATTTCCGTGCCTGATAAGCCTGATCCGTCTTTGGAATCGGAATCAAATAAACCACCTGAAAAAATTTGTTTTTCCTGCAATTGCGGAAAATCTTTTCAAGTTTCACCCAAATTTGAAGGAAAAAAAGTTCGGTGCAAATCATGCCAGACGATATTGACAGTTCCCATGCAATCAAAATCAGATACAGATGATGACCAGATTGTTGACGAACCTGTCCAAAGTGAAATCAAGTCTGAAAAACAGGTAGATGAAAAGCCAAAATCTTCAGAAAAACCAAAGCGGCTTTTGTTGATTTGCCTGGCAATGGTTTTAATAGGTGCAATTGCGTATGATCTATTCTTGATGTATTCAGAAAAGCCTGAAGAATCAGACAAGGATAAGCCAGCAGTAACTGCACCTGCTCAAACAGATGTGCAGGATGAGGAACAAATATCTACAGAAAAAACAACCGCCGAAACCATTGATGATTCTCAAGCCCCTTCTGATGAAGTTTCTTCTGATGTAGAAGAAAAAACTGAACCAGAAGCTGAAGCACCTGAAGCTAAAACGCCTGAAGCTGAAGCACCTGAGACCATTAAGGATGAAGCGCCGCCTGAACCTGAAGCCTCACAAAAAAAAACTGAAAAAACAGGTGATTTGACCCAAAAACAGGTCAAACCACCAGAGTCTGAACCCGAAAATGCACCTGTAAGCAGCACTAAAATTGAACCTTCTGAAAAAATGCCGGTTGAGCCCCAGGCAAATGATACAAAAAGTGAGACTATCAGTCAGCAAAAAATGGCTGCAATTGATCCTGGTACTCATACCCAAGAAAAGAAAAAAATTTTGCGATCAAACCCAATGACTTACACAAAAAAGCAGGTCATTGATATGATTCAGGGATATAATTTTTATGAATCCCAGTTGAACCCCAATGGTGGATATCCCAATCGATTGGTTGATAATCTCAATGGGACGATTTCAGATAACGAGACGCAACTGATGTGGCAAAAATCAGGAACAAGAGAAATGGTATCCTGGAAAAAAGCGCCGGAATATATTGATCGTCTCAACAATCGTAAATACGCAGGATATTCAGACTGGCGTTTACCAACACTAGAAGAACTTCTTACGTTGACCGAACCCCGGCATACCCGACAAGGTCTTTATATTTCTGGCTTTTTTTCTCAAAAGCAGGGGATTGTTGCAAGTTCGGACTCCTGTACATTTGATGGAAAGAAAATTCCTTGGTATATCAGCTTTCTACGAGGGATATCCAATTGTATTTCCTATGATTTGATTGATGAGTTTCATGTACGTGCTGTGCGCTCTATGGAACATTCAAAGGATACAATTGTCAATTAATGCCTTATTCCATTACTGGAGAACCAATGAAAAAAAATACACGATCAAACGACCTGTCAATACAGGACGTTTCTCTATTTAGAAGCATTGAAAACACATTTATGAAGCGCTGTCGTCAATTTGGTTACAAAGAAGTTAAGACCGGAACGATTCAACCGCTTCATATTTATACAGCCCTGGGGACACTCAGTTCAAATCGTCTCAGGCGGATGTATTCCTTTTTAGATTGGGATGGCTGGTCTGGTGAACGAGTTGTATTAAAGCCTGATTCTTCACCATCCATTGTTCGATTTTATGCGGAGAATCTATTTGATCATCATCAAAAACAAAAACTGTTCTATGTTGAAAATCATTTTGAATGGTCAGATACTGGTGAAAATATTTCTGAACGATGGCAGTGTGGTTTGGAAAATATTGGGGACGCATCGGTTATATCGGATGTTGAGGCAATCTTTATCGCTCAAGACATTCTTGATGAATTAGGATTTAACAATCGGCATATATTTCTTTCATATCCTGCCATTATTCGGCATCTTGTTCAAACCCTTATTTTTTCTAAAGATAAGCAACTACAATTATTGGATGACATAAAAAAACAACGTTTTGACCAGGTAAAAAGTATGCTATCCGGGGTTGATAAAGGCTCAATATTAATAAACCTGTTGGAAATAAAGGGAAACACTGTCAATTATTTAAAAAATGTTTTTCAATTATTACATAGTCCTGAATTCAAAACAATAACCCAAGACATGGAACGATTGTTAGTTGTCAGTGACCATCTTGATCGTATGCAATGTTCCTACACCCTTGATTTTTCATTAATTGGCAACCTGGATTATTACACTGGCATTCAATTTCAAATTTTCTCCGAAGCTTCTCGAAAATCCAATGCAGATATATTATGCGCTGGTGGACGTTACGACCAATTGGCTCTTGAAATGTTCCGATTGCTGAACATACAAAATAGTACAAATCTTCCAACAAACATCCCTGCTGTTGGTTTTGCATTGTATGCAAAGAATGTGATTCGGCAATTACTGATATCAAAACAAAAACAGGAAGAACCACCGCATATTTTAATATATATCAGTCAATTGGCCTCTGAATCTATCTCTATCGGTCAGTTGCTGTCTGATATATTGGCAGATATGGGGTTTTCTTCAACCTTAACATTCAATCCCATTGAGCAAGATACCTATTCACAATATGGTGCTGTTATAGAAGTTGACCATGAACGCTTTCAAAGTGGGTATCAATTTTTGCATGAACAATCTATTAATAAATATATTTTGAATTCTATTCTGGGGGATAATCATGGATAATCAAAAGGTCAGCCTGTCTCTGCCAAAGGGTGATATGTTACCTTTATTGTCTGAGGCACTTGAGAGTATTAGATTTCCCCTTGATGGTTACCGATCGGACAATCGTACATACCGCCCGACAGTTCACCAGTTACCAGTTCGTGCAAAAATCATGGCTGAAAAAGATGTGGCATTACAGGTCGCGGCTGGCAATTATGATATTGGCTTTTGTGGTAAGGACTGGATTCTGGAATACACAGCGCGGTTCAGTGCATCCAGTTTACAAGTATTGTTTTCAATAGAATCTGTCAGACAATCGGTTTTTGTATGCAGCGGTGAGGATGGAAGCATGTCAACCCTAGACGACCTCCAGGCTTGCCAGGATTTTATTGAAATCGTTAGTGAATACCCCAATCTGGCCGAAAGCTTTGCCATCCAGAACCGCCTAAAACGATTTAAAATCTTTTCTGCCTGGGGAAGTGTTGAGGCATATCCACCTGAACATGCCCATGTGGCAATTTTAAAGGCCAGGGATGAAAAAATGCTCAAAGATAATCAGTTATTGATATTGGAAAAATTATTTGATGTGGATTTGTGTCTGGTCGTCAATGCGCATGCTTATCGATCAAAAGATTTGACACCGGCTCTAAAATATTTATTTGCATTGGAGGCAAGCTGATGGCAGGAATACTTGATAAACTCAATCTGGCCTTGCCAGATGGTCATCAAATGAACCACCTCGTCCCTTTTTTGGAGAAATCTGGCATTTCTTTTCCTGGTTACGAAATATCCCAACTTGAGCGACGTCCAAAGCTCATCTGTAAATCGGACCAGGCTTTGTCATTGATTCCCAGGCCAGAAAAAGTGACAACCAAAGTTATACGTCCACAGGATATGCCATCACATGTGGCAAATGCCAATTTTGATCTTGCTGTGACCGGAACAGATTGGTGTAATGAACATCGTTTAAGATTTCCCGGAAGTCCGGTTGTGGAAAGACTTAAACTGGGCTTTGCAAAAGTTCGCATTGTTGCTGCTGCGCACAAAGATATGGGGAATACATTGAATCAATTTATACATAACTTCCGAGAAAAAAATGGCAACCGGCCCATAAGGTTAGCTTCAGAATATGTTTATATTGCAGATAATTATGCTCTTTTGAATCAATTATACCCATATCGGGTTATTATGACTTATGGCGCAACCGAGTCTTTGATTCCTGAAGACGCAGATCTTATTATAGAGAATACCGAAACCGGAAATACACTAAAAAAAAACAACCTGGATATTGTGGAAACGATTATGGAATCAGAAGGATGCCTGATTGCCAGTAAAAAAAGTATGAAAATTTCCTGGAAAATGGATTTAATTGCTGCCATAGAGGCTTTGTTTAGTGGAGCTCTCGGAAAGACAGACACGACAACAACATAAGTTTTTTTAGCTTTAGGGACAAATTTTTTTGGATCGTGCAACAAAGCAATGACGTGTCTCTTTATAGTGGACGATGCGCGTAGAGACGTAAACATGCTACGTCTCTACACGACACACGTTAATACTGTGTATATGGAAGCCCATCATTTGTAGGACAATGGCTGCCATAACAACCATAATAAAAATCATTGAAATAAATATTATATTCATAAAAAGAAGATAAGCGATTGTCATACAATGCATGGAATCCCATTTCATCTGGGAGTATCTGGTTGGATTGCGATAGATCCTGAGAGATCAGAGTACGATCCCTGACGACTGTATTGCTGCTAAGGTCATCAGATCTGAGTTTTTCAAATTTCAGCTTTTCAGGAAACTCCCAATTTAGTTCCCAGTTACCATCATTTGGACGAATACCCACCTGCACTTCATTGATTTTTTGGCCGGCTGATTCCTTTTCGTTCAGAAAAACTGCAAGTGTCAACCAATCCTTAAATCCCCATTCAAGTCCTGATAAGTTCGTTACCAATTCATCTGAGTTTTTTGCATGTCTTAAATTACTATATGCCAATAATTCAATGTCTTCATCTTCATCACTCTTTATCCAAAAAATGATATAGGGTGTATTGGGTTTCAGGCATTTTCCTCCGGTGAGACACTCAGGATCTTCACCTTCAAAACGAAAAGAATCGTTAAGATGAATCCCGCAGCCAGTTGAATCAGGTATTAACCAACAGGGTGGATTTCCTTGTTTTCGACCGGCGGATTTAAATAAAGATACGCCATAATAGGCGATTCGTTTGTTTTTAATCTTGTTAGAATTCATGACCCGAAAATTTAAACCAGCCATAAAATCTTTGCCTTCTTGTCCATCTCCAGGATAACAATTGATTTTGACCTGAAGTTTATAACTCAAAACTTTTGTAATTGGAAATTGCCAGAGCCTTAAGTCTTGTAAATGCTTATTGTTCGCCCAATTTAAACTGGCCAACATCCAGTTGCGTCGTCGGTTAGATTTGAACTTCAACGCAAGAACCGGACTAATATTAAAACTATCAGCTTTAAAGGAATTACTGATAATCCATTTACGATCACCATCGTCCTGATCAAAATCATCTTTTTTCATGATGTTATCCATATAGATTGATTTATCATATTCTGCATTGACCGATCGAAGAGAGGGGACAAATGAATGTTGATCCACCTGGGCGAAAGATTCAATGAATTTTACAGATCTTCCTTTTTCATCAAATCTTAATAAGATATTTCCAGCCATTTCCTTTCCCGGCTTTTGGGGAAGACGAATTTCGCAATGTTGTAAATCTTTGACATCTGTTTCTTGTTGAATTTTCATGATGGCATATCGTAATCCAGATTCAGCAAGATAATAACTTTGTTCACTGCTGTTAAAAGCATTTGCAGTATATGGAATATTTTGCAAAAGGTAAGCAATTGACGAAGATATAAGTCCTACAAATGAAAACAAAAAAAGAAACGATATTAACAAAGCACCTTTATTATCTTTCATTGCCTTCCTCCTTTCTCAGGGTTCTGGGGACAACTGTAATGTTTGTAAATGAAATGGCCTTTTCTGTTCTAGAATGTGTGCGCTTTTTGTTCGTATACTGGGGTAAGAGAGGAAAGATTTGAAATGAAATGTCAAATTGAATAGCTGTCGATATATCGTCTTCCCATGTATCGCCCCACATTTTTCTTCTTTCAACATCATCAAAGCCAGTGAGAGATGTCAAATATCTGAGATTGAAATGACCGACATTGTCAACAAAAGGGACATCATTGATTGTTATTGAATTATTTTTATAGGTGATTGTCGTATCACTTTCATTATTAAAACGAGATCTAAAAGCAATTTCCTCTGAAGTGCCTTGATGTACTTCAGTAATATGAATAAACTCATTGAGCAACCGATTGATAACCATCCGTGCTTCTTGCACAACATCCGCATTCTGTTGTTGCAGGGAATAAGCATCAATATAATTCATCAGCGATATGCCCGCAAGCCCAGAGATTAATGCAATGAGCATTAATGTTACAATTATCTCGATTAATGTAAATCCATTATTTGATCGGTATCGTTTCATAATTATTGTCAGAGCTTCTTTTTTTCAGTAAATAAAACAGTTAAGCTTTTTGTTGATTTTTCTTGGGGCTGAATAGTGACCAATATCATTTGCCCTTTTGATGGTATATCTTTCGTCAATTCAATTGGCATGATGACATTTCCATTAGCATCTTTTCTTTCTTTCACGAATTCATTATATTTAACGAAATAAGGGACATAAGTTTGTCCAGTAAATCCATAAGGATGATATTCATTATAATCGTCTTCAACTTGATCAATTGTGTCATTTGTTCGACCAATACGCTGGCGCAGCTTTATTAGATCAAAATCAGTTCCACTAAAACAACGATGAATATAATCATGTGTGATATTTTCCATAACCATTTTTAAATTCAACATTTCCTGGAGATTCTCAGCAGGAGATAGGAATGATTTATATTTTGAACTGTCATTGGATTGATAGCGGGGTTCAAACTGAAGGAAGTCTATAGATGTTAAAACAGGAATCATATAATATCCGCAAACCAGCGATATTACCAGCAATGTAATAACAATTTCAAATAATGTATATCCAGATTTTGATTGCATGATTCCACCTTATCACAATTGAATATCTATAAGACCTGTTTTCTTAATCACCAGTCTTGCGGATTTTTGGGTTTTTGTGGATTCCAGTTTGATAAAAATATCTCGAGAACATTGTTTGCCTTTATTATTTACAGGTTTCCCAAGGGCATCAAATAAAATTTTTTCGGAACCAGTGCAAGAGTTGTTTAGTTGATAGGTAATATTTTTTTTGTGCGATGAGTAAATATCTGTATCATACCACACAGGCTGAGGAATCGCACCTGGAAAGCTATTTTTGTCCAGCATATCGGTACTACCTGACTTTGCTTTTTTTCTAATAAATTGATAAGAGCCATCACCGGGAAAAGCGATCCCCCAAAGATCGTCATCCCTCATTTCTTTGTTTGTATATTCTTTACGCTCAAAAAATTGCATGGCCATTGCCTGCTGGACTTGAATACTTGATTTTAGTTCATGAGCTTGAAGTCTTAAAGAATATTCCGGCTGTGACGTTTGATATCTGGATATGATGCTAACACTAACATAACCAATTAATACAAGTACAACAAGTAACTCAAACAGTGTGTATGCGGCATTATTTTTTATTGACATCCCAATTCTATTCATAATTAAGCATCCATTATGGCATCCATTTTTGATTATTATTCATAGTAAAGTTTAAAGTTTGATAAATTGCTAATCCTTTCGATGTAGTGTTGCTGTTCATCGAACACCATCAGCAATGCGAATACTGGATGTAAAAAATGGGCAAGTTTTTGTGAGATCGGCAACTTTTGCAAACGATTAATTATCAAACCTTAACAAAAAATGTTTATTTGTCAACTTTAGAAATTACACATATCGTTTGAATAAATAAGGTCATCAAAATAATTACATTCGAATATTTATCAATGCCCTATTCACATAATGAATAGAGCATTTGATAAATTTGCATGTTCTTTTTGGAAAGAATTTCAGAATAATGGCAGGAAAAATTAATCTTCTTCCTCAATCCATCGGAATTCAGGACCTCTGTAATTTTTTTCATCAAATTGAGGCTCCGTGTATTGGAATTCGATAGCCCCTCGGGACGATCCATTAATTCTTATTGTACTTGCTCCAGGATTAAGCTCGACAATATATGGATCTGTCTCTTCGGTGAGTCCTTCCAATAACTCCGTGTCACGACCGTTATCCCAAACGTCCTGTGCGTTTCCATGAGCCATTACAGCTTTTGCAAACAATAAATTACCCCGTGCCTGTAATTCAGCGATTACTCCTTGTGCGGCTTTTTTTCCAGCTTCTTGCTCCAAATTAAAATATTTGGGCATAATGACTGCCGCCAAGATACCGAGAATAATAAGCACCACGATAATTTCAATGAGTGTAAAACCTTGCTCATTTCTGAACACTTTCTTAAGCTTTTCCATCATAACCTCCTTTAAAAAACCTCCTTACAAATAATAAATGATACCCGCTTATTGGGCATTCTTATTATTGCGCATATTAAGTTAATATTAATGTTTTCATTCACAATTGTCAATCTATTCTGAACATTTTGCGTATATTTTTCCTGTCCAATTATCTTAAAATCCTTGTCAAGTCTGCCATAGGAACAAATATGGACAGTGCGAAAAATCCGATAATTATGGCTAAACCAATGGTTAAAGCCGGCGCAATGGCTTCTGTTAGCCGCTTGACTGAATATGTGACCTCATCGTCATAATGAAGTGTGACTTCACGCAGCATATCCTTCAAGCTTCCCGACTCTTCTCCCAGGGCAATCATGCTTGTCACCAGAGGTGTAAAATGTTTTGATTCGCTTAAGGGCGGGGCAATCCCTTTGCCTTCCTCCACTTTGTTACGTACATTGTCAAAATCTTTAGTAATAGCCTTATTGCCAATTGTGCCGGACAAAATATTCATACTTTCGATGACATGAACACCGCTGGATTGCAATATTTCAAAAATATTGGCAAAACGCGATATATTGGCTTTTTTTAATACATCGCCAATAAATGGTATTTTTAACAAGATCGAATCTCTAACATACTGACCTTGTTGTGATTTAAAATAAAAAAATAACCCCAGAATTGACAGAAGCAATGAGATTATTAACACATCGCCATGTTGCATTAAAAATTGATAGAGCATATCGCTAATTCTAGTGGCCAGTGGTAACTCCAAGTTATGAGACTTAAATATTACGAGATATTTTGGAATGACATTTGTCAATAAAACAAAAAATGATACGATCAGTGCAACACTCACAAATGCAGGATATTGCAATGCAAGTTTGATATCGGATCGAACCTTGTATTCATGTTCTATGATCATGACAAGACGTTCAAATACCTGATCCAATGAATCACTTGTTTCGCCTGCCTGTACCATACTGCAATATAATTCATCGAAAACCTTGGGGTATTTTCTAAAAGATTCATGGAGTCTGATACCACTACTAATATCACGCGCCATCTGAGCACATATCTTTTTTAGCCGGACATTTTCCGAGTGTTTTTCCAATACCTGGAGAATACGAACAATGGGAATCCCAACTTTTAACATTGTTCTGAATTGTTTTGTGAACAGCAGTAAATCCGACGTTTTGACACGGGTTGTTTTTTCTTTTAAGGAAAGGGGGGCCCCCAAACCAAACATATCACCCGCTTTTCGAACTTTTGATGGAATCAATCCCTGGGAACTCAAAAGGTTTGAGGCGCCTTCAACAGACTCTGCTTCAATGGTCCCAGATAAGTTTTCACCCCGTTCATTGATCGCTTGATATGAAAAAACAGGCATTTTTTTTTACCTTGAATCTTGTTGATTATTAACCAGGTTTCGTATGTCATGACTTGATTATTACCTATCAAGACATACCCAAATTATTTAGTTAAAAAAATAACTATAGCGAATGACGTTAAAAAAATCAATATTTTTTTTGAGAATCTTACATCATTACAACTGATGCAGCTTCTTCAACTGTGGTTAATCCATTATATATCTTAATCAGAGCATCTTCTTTCAACGTTTTGAGTTTTTCAGCTGATATTGCGTATCGTGAGATGTCCTGAGCAGATTTTCTTCTAATGATCATCTCTTGAATATCCTCATCAATAAGTAATATCTCAAAAACTGCTGTTCGTCCTCGAAAACCGGTTCCCATACAGTTAATACAACCACGACCTCTATAAAATGGTGGCAATTCTTCGTCTGTTGGAAACCCCATATAATTAAAGGCTTTTTCATCTGGTTTGTAAGCTTCTTTGCAGAATGGACATACTGTTCTGACCAGCCGCTGAGCAAAGGAAACAAGCAACACTGATGAAACAATAAATGGTTCAATCCCCATTTCAATTAATCGTGTAATGGCACCAGCAGAATCGTTGGTATGAACAGTACTTAAAACGCGGTGACCGGTCAATGCAGACCGCACTGATATTCCCGCAGTTTCACTATCACGAATTTCCCCCACCATAATAACATCTGGATCCTGACGCAGGATTGCGCGAAGGCCGCTTGCGAATGACATTCCTGCCTTTCGATTGAGCTGAACCTGTCTGATATTGGGAACGCGATATTCAACAGGATCTTCAAGAGTAATTATATTAATGTCCGGTTTATTCAATTTTTTGATAATTGAATACAAACTGGTACTTTTTCCACTTCCTGTCGGTCCAGTACTAAGAATCATACCATATGGTTTGGCAATAACTTCTTCAATTTTTTTCACATCATCCGATATCATACCCAACCGATCCAGGGTATGAATTGTAGCGCCCATATCTAATAATCGTAATACAATATTTTCACCATGAATTGTGGGAATACTGGATGATCGCACATTGATCTCTTTATTTTCAGTTTTAACTGTGAATCGACCATCCTGAGGAACCATTGATGTTGCGATATCCATATTGCCTAAAATTTTTACGCGTGAAATAATCGGTAGCAACATTGCTTTGGGCGGTGAAGGAACTTCTTGAAGTCGGCCATCAATACGAAAACGAATTTTGGCCCGATCTTTTTCCGGACTGATATGAATATCACTGGCCCCCTGGCGAACCGCCTGGGATAACAATGAATTAACAAACCGAATAACTGGCGCTTCTTCAGCCATATTTTGCAAAGAACTGACCTGAACATCTTCAAAAATGGAATCTTGCTTGGATTCGGCATCAATATCAAATTCCATTTCGCCAATACCTTCAATATCCATTGTGTAACCGGAATCCATTCCATATATGGATGTGATCAACTGCATGAACTCCTGTTCTGTACAAACCAAAGGTTCTACTTCACAATCTGTAGATTCTTCCAGAGCATCAAGGGCTTCTATATTGAGAGGATCTATAGTTGCAACTATTAGTAATCGCCCCTTTTTTTGAATGGGTGCCAGATGATATTTTTGTGCTGTCTCCAGCGGAACCAGATCTACCAAATCCATTTGCAACTGGTGACTTTCAGGATTATATCGCTCAACACGCGTTTCCTGGCTTATAATCTCAGCCAGCTTAGATTCGGTTATTATACCGGATTGGGTCAGATATTTGCTAAATTCCAGACCCGAGCCTTTATTATCAAGCACCGCCTGACGAAATTGATCTGGCGTCAGAATACCGGCATCAATTAAAATTTTTTCTAATCTTTGTGTTTTTAACATTTTTAATAATTATCGTTTTGATTAATAATAATTATGTATATTTCACACTTAAAATGATAAGTCAATCATTCGTTTTGAAAAAAAAGTCGTACCCTTAACCCACTTATTACGTAATCGACAATTCTGAGATATATATTGAGGAAATTGATCAATGAATCGCGTTGCTGCTGTTGGATCTTGAAATGGAATCGCATAAAGTACAGAAAAGTTTAATCCCGCTTTTTGATTCCAATAGGGTAGTATCATGATTTCAGGTGCATCGTTAGGGTAATTAATATAGTATGAATAGGCTTCATGAATATGTCTAAAGCGTGCCAATTCAATCCACCAAAGATTGTTGCTTGGGGAATGATCCAGGCCCGGTGACGTAACTGGAACACCCGGAAAATGAACTGTTTGCCCCCTTTCAATCGACAAAGTGTTATGAATATGCGGATTGACCATTTTTACATAACGTAAATACCAGGGATTGTAAGTCCCATAAAATAACTGAATAAGGTTCTGCATGGTTTCATGACGCAAACAAGTTATCTTTCCGAGTATCACCGGAGATTTATCCTCATGGTCATCTTCAGGCATTTGAAAAGAATTGTCTTGCAAGCCAGCCTCTGCCGGCGTGTCTAAAGTTTTTGCATTCTTGTTATTGAAAATACTGAACCATTGATGAACCTGATGAAATGAAAAAAATTTCAACCGATCTGGTAAAGCATTTTTATACCCCCAACTCATCACAAAACAAACACAACAAATCAATATCAAATTTCGAAATATTTTGGGCTGAAAATACCGACCGGATGTGTCTCGCTTGACACATGAACGCACCAAAAAATAATTGACTCGCGTTTTGTTTTGTATGATCAGGCCGAGGAGGACTAAATGGCATAAGTGCAATATCTTTCTCGGATATCCCCGGGTTGCGACATAAACTGCCCAAAATGCCGGCCAGGTAAATATATTGGGAGTTGCCCGGCCTTCACTGGCTTTATTCAGGCGAAACTGAATCTTTTTGATTGTGTCAAAAAAGCCTAATGGTTCTAACTCATGACAAATATTGACTCGATCTGAAAAATTCGCATGAGCTTCGAGTATCGCTTTGAATTCCTGTTGGGCAAAAATAACAATTTGAAGCAACTTACATTCATTGGTTTCATAGTTCAAAAATTCTCGCAATATTTCAAGACAAAAATATGGGATTTTTTGGCCTTCATCAATAATTATCGCAATATTTTTTTTATTATCAACCCCTTCGGTAAACAGGAATTTTTTAATCCGCTCTTTAATCGTCCATTCATCCAGACTTTCATTTTCTTGAATCAATCCAAATAAGCGCGCTACTTCAGCTAAAAATTCAAGTGCATTCTTAAAGCCTGGGTCAAGAACTAAATACATCCGAACATCAGGGTCATCAGCAAATTTCTGAACAATATGTCGACAAAGAGTTGTTTTACCTGTTCCAACATCACCAATAATGACATTCAGGCCACGTTTCAAACGAATGGCAATCTCCAGTTTTTGAAGACAACCCGCGTGTTGTTTTGATGGATAAAAAAAGGTTGGGTCTGGAGAGTTTGAAAAAGGTTCTTTATTTAATCGTAAGAGTTGGAAGTAATCCATAATTTGCTATTTTGATGTTGAACTCCATTTCAAGAAAATTTTTGATGACCGGTTAACCTGATATTTATTGAGTTAATCGGTCATCATGCATTGTAATTTTCAACGCGCCAGCAATAATATTTATTTATCAGGCACATCCAAAGCTGAAGCATCATCTAGAATAGGCAAATTTCGTTCTTCAATGATGTCGGCACCAGGGATTTCATTGCCTGCAATGCGCTGCTTCAGAATATGTGGTGTGATGAAGATCAACACTTCTTCTTTATTATTGGCGTTGCCACTATTTCTAAACATCCAACCCAGGCCAGGCAAATTTTTCAATCCAGGAACACCCGTTTTTGATTGAGTTTTAATGCTTTTTGAAAGTCCCGATATAACAATAGTTTCTGAATCTTGAACAATTAATGTTGTATACGTTTCTCGCTTTTTGATCACTGGATTTCCCATAACCCGAGTATCGCTTGAAAAGTCAACTTCGTTTTTCGTGACAATAATTTTCATTTTCAAATAGTTATTGGCAATTACATGGGGGGTGATTGAAAGCTTGAGTACCGCATCTTTAAAATCCACATCCATATCGCCATCACCATCATGTGTAATATATGGAATTTCTGTTCCGCTGGTTGTGACAGCTGTTTGATTATCAAGTGTTGTGATAGATGGTCTGGAAATAATATTGATTTTTCCTTCAGCCTCCAGAGCAGACAATTGCATTTCTAAAATATTGCCACCCATTGTGCCAAACATTAACCCCATGGATGCACCAGATCCGCTTCCCATGGAAGCTGGAAAATTAACACCAAATCCATTGCCAGAATTACCAACACCAAAAGTAGGGCCACCACCAGTATTTTTCGGGTCGCCTGAATAACCAGGGGTTAAATATAATCGTTGAGATCCGGAACTGTTTGTTTTGATATTATATCGACCTCCCCACTGAACACCCAATTCACGAGCAATATCTCGGGTTGTCTCTACGATATCTGCTTCAATCAAAATCTGTGGTGTGGGCCTGTCCAGTTCTTTTATAACATCAATAATTCTTTTTAAATCAGACTGGTTTGACTGAACAATTAATGCATTTGCATGTGTATTGACTGAAACATTTCCACGGCTTTTTCCATTTTTATCTTTTGTGAGCAGAGGCAGTAAATTTTTTTTCAATTGTTCAGCACAGGCATAGTCAATAGGTATCACCTGAGTCAAGACAGGCTCAACAGCTTCCATATCCATAGAAACCGATTTTTGTTTTTCCTTAATTTGTGACGCTTTCAAATCACGTTCCATGTCTGATAGCGTCATAACCCTAAGAATGCTGCCTTCCCATGTGTGGGTCAGTCCATTTGCATGTAAAACTCCTAAAAAGGCTTCATTCCAGGGGACATTTTTGATGTCAATGTTAATTTTACCTTTGACATTGGAATTGATTATAATGTTTTGACCAACGCCTCTTGCAAGCGTTCGCAAGATAACCCCAACATTTTCATTGTCCATTTTGAGTGTCACTTTTTGACTCGGTAATGGGGGTTTTTTTGTTTTGATGGTTTTCTTGCTCGCTGATTTAGGTCTCACCAATTTAATATCTTTATTTCTTGGTGATGGCGAGTGCCCCTTTGATTCTTGTGCGCGCAATTTCCAGGTTTCAAAAAATAAATCGCGCTTGGATTTATCTTTCTGATGCGAGCAGCCCGCAGCAAACAAGAGTACAAAGGTCAGTACAATTCCCAATATGGTTTTTAATTTAAGAGTTGAGAAATAATTCATCGCTTTTCACCTTATATGTCTAAGGGTTTCCGAAAAATACGGTTATTTTTTCTTGATTTTTCTTGTCTTCAATGATGACCCAATTTTGTTCAATTGTTTCAACATAATAGCCTTTAATCTCAAGTTCCTCGTTTGTTTCATATTCCATGCCATTGATGATGGCCATTCTTTTTTCGCCAACTTCCATATAGCCGGAATAAGTAAAAACCGGACGAATTCGAGCGGGGATGTCTGTTTCGTTACCTGATCCATTCGTTTTTGCACCTGATGGAACGCCAACACTTTTTCGGTCTGAAAAAGGATCTTTGGACCACATACTTTCAGCACGGTTGATTACATAATTGGTTACCTTGTCCATGCCTGTTTTTTTTAAGCCATCTTTGACTTCCTTTGTTATTGATTCAAGGTGGCTCAAGTTTTTTTTGCTATCCGATTGATCTGATGATGGCATCAAAAAAAAGACAGATAAAAGTATCACTACAGCCAACACACTATAGACGATAATTCGTTTTTTCTTTTGCATATGTGTTCCTTTTATTTTGTCGTTAACCAGATTTATTTGAAAATTATCTTGCCCATCGTAGTGGTTCAATTAATTTGGATTGATGGCGCAAGTCAGTTTTCATTCTTTAGTTTTTGTAAACCATTCTTAATTGCCATTTCTAAAATATAGCATATCTCTTTTTACTCATCAATGGATAATATGATTTCGATCTTGAGAATAGCCATTTTTTGAAGAAAGATAACAATCAAAAAAGATTTACAAAAATACTTGAAACAACTAAATATTCTTTTTCTCAATCACTTTGAAATATATCTTAACACGCCTTGTTGTTAAGGTCAATGGATTTAGATGTTTTTTTTCCTCAAGAACTGTACCTATTTATAAGATACCCAAACTTTTAGAAAATATTCTTTCATGCGGCCTCGACTATAAATATCGATAATTTCTATATGCTGCAAAAATTGTAGACGGCCTATAGTCATCAGAAAGCTTCTGAGTCCATTGAGATTTCCATGTAATTGCATTTCAAAAGGCAAATAATGTGAATCTTTTGTTAAAGATTTTAATTCAGGTACCATAGACAAAACACTGAGCCCTGATTTGAGGGCCGATTGTTTAAAGTGATCAGAGATGGAGGACGTATCTTTCGGTATAAAGTCATTTTGATCACTTTCCATCATCATTAATTCATTTCCAGAGATACTGGCACTGTCAATCAATGTTTCCAATACTGGTGATAACGCTTCCTGTTCTTTAATTTGGTAGCTTAATGTGTTTATTTCTTCTTGTTGATCAGAGGTGATTTTTTGATAGGGCCATATCCCGGCCAATAATGTGATAATAATTAACCCACAACAAGCAGCAATATACGTGAAATTGGGTTTGATCATATCAACCAATTGATTTTTATCGATTTTTAAATTCACACCAAATATTTCCATATTTACTCCTCTGATTCAATGTCCGATTGAGATTGAATGCCAAGATGAAGCTCAAAAAGAAGAACTTCACCATAGCGGTCGATATGCTCAAACGATTTTTCTCGAATAGATGGTTTGACAAAAATAGGCGATTTTTCAAGAGATAACATATAGTTTCCAAGAGATGTTTCAAATATATCACGGCCTCGCTGACCGCTTTTTGCTTTGAAAACTGTGCCTTCAATAATTGCTCGTTTATCAATTTTAGATCGGCGCTTTTGATCAGGCAGAGGTCCCATATCCAGGCGAATGCGATTGAGTTGAATATAATCAGGATTTCTTTCGATAAGCTCTGTCACTGTTGCCAGACCCAAATATTTTGCAGCTATTTTTTTCTGTGATTGATACAAGTTTTTCATGCGAGCCGCTTCTTGTAAAATTAAATTCTGGTCAACTCTTGGACCATAAGCTGCTAATTGTTCTTTGAGTGCTTTAATTTCGCTTTTATTTTGGCTTGAGTCAAATATTTGAAACATCAATAAGCAAAAACATAATATGGCAGCAATCGTCAGGCCTATGCGTATGCCCTTATTGATTCGTGAATTAAGATTGATTCGCTCCTTGTCTTGATAGTCAAACAATAAATTGGGGGCTGATTTCTGATAATCGGATATGGTAAGACCGATAGCCAGGGTAATTAATTCTCCAGCAACATTTGGATTGGTTACCTTATAGTCTACGAATTGAGGCACACCTGGACCCACAACATCCAGAGGCAAAACGTTTATTTTTAGTTCCCTGGATATATACTGAGTTAATGATCCAAATCGACTGGCCTGACCTTCTATATATAGTTGTGTAATGACCTCATCCTGGTATAAGCTATTAAAATGTTGAAATGTTCGTTCAATCTGTCTGACCAGACGTTCAACCGCAGGGCGAATGCCTTTGAAAATTTTGTCCTGATCAATATCATTTTTGTCATCACCCTCACTGCTCTGACTGATATTTTTGAGCAATAAGTTTCTGGCGTAGTCAACACTTAGAGCTTGTTCTGTTTGCATTACATTGATGCTATCAACAAGGGCTTCAGACATGCTGTTAAGGCACACTTTTATGCGCCTGGTAAATGTTAAATTGCCTCGACGATAGACACTGATTTTTGAATATGTCTGATTGATACTAAGAGATGCAATCGTGTCTCCAGAACCTGACAATAAATCTCCGCGCAATAAATTTTGTATTGAGAATTCAGGTATGGAAATACCTGAAAGAGGATACCCTGCATTGGTAAACAAGTCCAGGGTTGATGCAATTTGTTGTTTCGGCACGGTATAGACCATGACCGAAGTTCTTCCTATGCCTTTTTGCGTAATATCACCCAATATTTCAAAATCCACGAAACTGGTCTTTTCATTAAATTCCATCGCTTTTTTAGCAGTCCAGTATATTGTATTGGTGAGTTCTTTTTCCTGAACTTTTGGAATCAAAATATGTTTGACATCCGCTTTTTCCGAAGAAACAAAGGCCCACAAACGATATTGTTTTGTATCCCCGATAAAATTTCTGACATATTGGGATATGGTGTTTGGTGTTATCCCATCATTGTCGTCAGTTGGTAATTGCTGGTGTACGCAATCTAGCAATTTCCAATTCGTCCTGGATGCTGTGCCAATTTTGACAAGCATGATGTCATTTTCACGAATGTCCACACCTACTGTAATATGGTCTCCCTCCGAATCAATAGTGTGGATCGGATTTTTTGTTGTGGGAGGCGCATTGACATCATTTTGGACGTCATTATTACGAATCAATGTCAGTAATTGTTCGGTGGATGTTATTTCGTCATCTGGTAACAATGTGTCTTTCCTGCATATAAAAAATTTATAATTCTAAACAGCTTGACTCAATAAAAAAAATATTGAGATTTGTCAAGAAAAGGTTGAAAAATTTAATATTTGCCAGTGCTATATCATTTTATAATCTGCTTTGAAAGCTTGAATAACAGAGATGCCCACTTATTTCTTAATACATAAAATTTATTTGGTATTTTCATTTGTTTTGGGGTTTTCAATATATTTTTTTGATTATGGACGCTTTTTTTGTGATTTTATTTATAAATTCCCTGCGCTTATAGTTTTCAGTTGTTGTCAGTTGTCAGTTGTCTGTTGTCTGTTGTCTGTTCCTTTAGGGACGACAGAGAATAGCCTGGGGTTTCAACCCCAGGCGGTCGCGGCTTTGCCGCAACTTTGCATTGATGGATTTTTATAGCTATAACCGGGTCGTTATATCGGCCTTGCTGTACTAGTTACATGTGAATCAGGTTCAGTAATTGGTGGCGGAGAGAGAGGGATTCGAACCCTCGGTGGAGTTTTCACCCCACACTCGCTTAGCAGGCGAGCGCCTTCAGCCAGCTCGGCCATCTCTCCTCTCAGGTATGATTATTGAAATGAAATAAAGCGGAGGGGGTAGGATTCGAACCCACGGAGCTTTGACACTCAACGGTTTTCAAGACCGCCGCCTTCAACCACTCGGCCACCCCTCCAGAAGTTTGACGTTTATATACTACTATTATTCGGTTTGTCAAATAAAAAAAATATTTTTTTTTTGATTTTTTTTATTTGTCAATATTACCTTCATAATCAATATGATAATATTAATTTTTTCATTTATGCTCTTTTTGCATTGAAATTCTTGCTTGAAGAATTAAAAAAAAAATGGCAGACTAATTATTTTATTATTTATCAATAATCACCTATACCAATGAATAGAAACACTCAATTAACATTTATCATATCGTTGACAGTTATAGTTTTTGCAACCGGTACGTTCGGCTATATGATCCTTGAACATTGGAAGTTCATGGATGCACTATACATGACAGTCATTACCCTAGGGACAGTCGGGTATGGTGAAGTCAAGCCTATGACCCATACCGGAAAAATATTTACCATCTTTTTAATTATTACCGGAGTGGGTTTTTTTGCTTATGTCGGCTCAGCTCTGGTACAATTTACTGTTGATGGTAGTTTAAAAGATATGTGGGGGAGGCGAAGATTGGAAAAACAAATCAGTAAGTTGAAAGGCCATTATATCATCTGTGGCTATGGTCGAATTGGACGTGTTTTATTCCAACAACTCATGACAAAAATTTCTGACATTGTTGTGGTTGAACAGGATGCCCATTTATTGTCGGTAATGGAAGAAGATGGTATCACCTATGTGCATGGCTCCTCTACTGAGGAAAAAACATTGCTAAAGGCGGGCATCAAGAATGCTCATGGACTTGTCGCTGTTCTGGGTCAAGATGCCGACAATGTATTTCTTGTATTGACAGCGCGACAATTGAATCCAAATCTATATATTGTCGCTCGTGCTTGCCAGGAAGCTTCGAAAAGAACTTTGATTGCAGCCGGTGCAGATCGCGTGGATTCTCCCTATGATGTGGGCGCTGTCCGAATGGCTCAAGCAATCATTCGTCCCACAGTACTCAATTTTTTGGATTATGCCTTTGCGCGAAAACAAAATGATATTCAAATGGAAGAAATCAAAGTTCGTGGAACCTCCGAACTACTAGGATGTTCATTGCAAGAATCCGGTATTCGGCAACAATTTAATTTGATTTTAATTGCCATTCAGAAAAAGGATGGCCAAATGTTGTTTAACCCATCGTCTCAAACCTGTTTGAATGAAGGTGATATTGTTGTCGCATTGGGGAATCCTGATGATTTGATAGCCTTTGATCGAACATTGAGTCCCAAGTAATAGATTAAAAAAAATAAGGAACTTAACATGTTAGATATTAAATTTATTCGTCAAAATATTGAGACTGTCAAACAGAGCATTGCCCAACGTGGTGGTGATAAAAGTATTGACCTGGACAGCTTAATCCAAACCGATACCCATTATCGCAATATCTTGACAGAAATCGAGTCTTTCAGGAGTAAAAGAAACGACGTTTCCGGGCAAATTGCAAAAATGAAAAGAAATGGGGAAGATACATCAGCCCTTACCCTGGAAATGCGCGATGTATCCAGACAGATCAAAGACATGGAAAGCAAGCTTTCGAAATATAACGATACAATCAAAAAAGTGTTGCTTGAAATTCCAAATGTTCCTCATTTATCAGTCCCCCAGGGCCAGAATGACTCTCAGAATATTGAAATCAAAACTATAGGTACACCGCCATCATTTGAATTTCAGCCCAAAGCACATTGGACCCTGGGTGAAAATTTAAAAATATTGGACTTTGAACGTGCATCCAAAATAACAGGTGCGCGTTTTCCACTATATTTTCGGGAAGGTGCCCGAATGGAACGCGCCCTGATTCAGTTCATGCTGGACATTCATACCAAAGAACATGGCTATATAGAAACACTTCCCCCATTCATTGTCAATAGAACCACCATGACCGGTACGGGTCAACTACCTAAATTTAATGAAGATTTATTCAAACTTGAAAATTTGGATTATTTTTTGATTCCAACTGCTGAAGTACCAGTTACCAATATATTTCGTGATGAAATTTTATCAGACAAAGATTTGCCAATGTATTACACTGCATTCACGCCATGCTTTCGATCTGAGGCCGGTTCTTATGGAAAAGATACACGAGGACTGATCCGCCAGCATCAATTTAATAAGGTGGAACTGGTGAAATTTGTTCATCCGGATAACTCCTATGATGAACTGGAAAAATTATTGTCAAATGCTGAAACAATTTTACAACGTCTTGAGCTACCTTATCGGGTTGTTAATCTTTGCACCGGCGATTTGGGATTTTCCGCGACCAAAACCTATGACATTGAGGTTTGGATGCCAGCGCAAAACAAGTATCGTGAAATATCATCATGCAGCAATTTTGAATCATTTCAGGCGCGTCGAGCCAACATTCGGTTTAAGGAGGAAGGCAAAAAAGGAACACATTTTGTTCATACCCTGAATGGATCTGGTCTGGCTGTAGGCCGCACATTTTCTGCGATTTTAGAAAATTTTCAACAAAAAAATGGTGTCATTGTTATTCCTGAGGCTTTACGCCCTTACATGGATGGCATGGACAGCATTGGTTAGAATTAATCATTTTGGTTACACTCTAATCATTTATTAAAAGGAAGCATCATGGAGCTATCTGATTTTCCTCAGGATATCCGCAGTAATATTATACCAAAAACAAGTGGACAATATGAATATCATTGTTTGAAATGTCAAAAAATATGGGATATTGATCGTCTGCTTTACACGTGTCCTTCATGTGGGTCTGTTTTGATGATCGAAGACCAACAGTCAGATCGTCTCAAACAATTGCCCGGAAAACTATGGCACAAAATATTCAATTATAGAAAACTATTAAATATTCAAGGACTCAAAGGTATTTTTCGGTACCATGAATTTTTGGGTGCTGTCTTACCACTGGATGCCCTGGTTTATCTGGGTGAAGCTCATACCCCCATGATTGAAGCCAACAAGGTTCTTCAGGACAAAATGGGCATATGTTTCTATTATAAAAATGATGGGCAAAACCCGAGCGCCTCTTTTAAGGACAGGGGAATGGCCTGTGCATTAAGTTATATCAACTATTTAATTCGTTCCGGCAAATTGTCTGAGGTTCTGGCAATTTGTGCATCAACAGGTGATACATCTGCGGCTGCTGCATTATATGGTGCTTACCTGGCACCTCATATTAAGACTGCTGTATTATTACCTCATAAAAAAGTGACCCCCCAACAATTATCACAACCTTTAGGAAGTGGCGCAAAAGTCTTTGAAATTCCAGGAGTTTTTGATGACTGTATGAAAGTGGTTGAAGCCCTTGCAGATCAATATCATGTGGCCTTGCTGAATTCCAAGAATGCCTGGCGAATCCTGGGACAAGAATCCTATTCATATGAAATTGCTCAAGATTTTGATTACAAACTTGAATCTGTTGCCATTGTCGTACCCATTGGAAATGCGGGCAATATTACAGCAGTAATGAATGGATTCATCAAATTTTTTAATGCCGGTGTAATCACCCACTTGCCGCGTATTATTGGGGTGCAATCTCATCATGCAGATCCTGTTTTTCAATATTATGCTGAAAAAGATCTGCAAAAAAGACAATATAAAGCTGTAACTGTAAAGCCCAGTGTGGCGCAGGCTGCCATGATTGGAAATCCTGTTTCCATGCCGCGTGTCATTGATCGGGTCAATTTGTATAATGAAATCTCTGGCAAAGAAAATGTATTTGTGGTTCAGGTGACCGAACAACAAATTATGGATTATCAAATACTTGCCAATCAAAATGGTCACATTGTCTGTACACATGGTGGTGAATGCCTGGCCGGTTTGATCCAGGCTCTTGACCATAAGATAATAGATAACAATTACCACGCTGTTCTGGATTCAACCGCCCATGCACTTAAATTTACTGGATTCCAGGATCAATACTTTCAAAACAATTTTTCACCGGAGTTTGGAATTGTTCCCAAAAAAGAATTGCAGAATTATCCAGTGCTGATCTCACCCAAAAATATTCCGGCCCCTACACCAGGAAAACAGTTATCACCAGAAAAATTTCAACAATTTTTGGAACAAACATCAGCGGAAATAGCATCATGTCTTCAACTAAAAAAACGTCAATTATGATAAAAACCAGCATATGCCTCTTGCTGACTTGTTTACTTTTTGGATGTCAATCAGTAGATGGCACAAAAAAAAAGCAGGCAGAATCTCTAAAAAATCTGGGTGAAGCTTATTTGCGTCAAGGAGATTTCAATGGTGCTCTGCGGACTTTTTTTGAAGCACAGGGGCTGTCACCAAATGACCCATATATTCAAAACAATATGGGGATTGCCTATTTGGGCAAGAAAAGGCCAGACTTAGCAATTGATCACTTTAAAAAAGCCATACGAATCAAGTCGCAATATCCCGATGCATTAAACAATCTTGGCATCGCTTACCTTGAAAGCAATAATTATCTTAAAGCCATTCAATGCTTTAACGACACCTTAAATGATCTGATCTATGCAACGCCCCACATTCCTCTGGCAAATTTAGGCAGGACTTACCTTGCAATGAATAATTATGACAAATCCATATCATATTATAAACGTTCTATTGAATTGTTGTATGATTTTGCAATTGCACATCGTGGTCTGGGGCAGGCTTATAGTCAAAAAGGGAACTATCAAAAGGCCATATCAACTTACAAAGAAGCCATTCGCATTGCACCTCGCTTTGCTGATGCACATTTTGAATTAGGGCAATTATATGTTAGACATCAAAAATATCCAGAAGCTGTCAGACATTTTCATGAGGCCATTCGATTTTCTGGGAGCATGACATTTAAAAGGAAAGTCCAGGCCGCTTTGGAACAGATTCGGCCCTTTGAGATGGATTATCGGTTTTAATTTGGGGTACACTCCATTTTTCGAGCTTTCCTAAAAAAAAAGCCCGCAGCATTAGCTGAGGGCTTTTTGAGTATATTTTAGACAATGCCTTTAATTATTTATCCTTAACTTCCTCAAAGTCAGCATCAACAACATCATCATCAGGGCTGGCGGATCCGGGTTTCTGACCAGCATCAGCCTGTGGTCCTCCTGCACCCGCAGCACCTGCAGCGCCTGCAGCACCCGCGGCGCCTCCCATTGCGGCTTCGGCACCAGCCTGGGCAGCCTGTTGATACATCGCCTCAGCAAGTTTATGTGATGCATTGGTCAATTCATCACTCAATCGTTTAATTTCTTCAACATCGTCACTTTCCAACGCGCCTTTTAATCGTTCTTTGGCAGTTTCAATATTACTTTTGGTTTGCTCATCAATTTTATCGCCCATTTCTTTGAGTGATTTTTCAGTTTGATAGACCAGAGAATCCGCTGTATTTCGAGCATCAATGATATCACGCTTCTTTTTGTCGTCATCTGCATGCATTTCCGCTTCCTTGATGGCCCTATCAATTTCTTCTTTTGTCAGACCACTGGATGCAGTAATTTTGATTGATTGCTCCTTGCCAGTGCCCAGGTCTTTAGCTGACACATGCACAATACCATTGGCATCAATATCAAAGGTAACTTCAATTTGAGGAACACCACGCGGTGCTGGTGGAATTCCAACCAGTTCAAAACGTCCGAGGGTTTTATTTGTGGTTGCCATTTCACGTTCACCTTGAAGCACATGAATGGAAACCGCTGGTTGGTTATCAGCCGCTGTTGAAAAAATTTGGCTTTTCTTGGTTGGAATGGTGGTATTCTTTTCAATCAGCTTTGTCATCACACCACCCAGTGTTTCGATACCCAATGAGAGCGGGGTAACATCCAAAAGCAATACATCTTTAACATCACCTTTTAAAACACCCCCTTGAATGGCTGCACCCAATGCAACGACTTCATCTGGATTGACCCCTCGATGGGGTTCCTTACCAAATATTCGCTTGACACGTTCCTGAACAGCCGGCATACGAGTCATTCCACCCACAAGAATCACTTCATTGATATCTGATGCAGACAGGTTGGCATCCTTTAATGCAGTATTGCATGGTCTTTCGAGTTTATCCAGCAAGTCCGCACAAAGGGCCTCCAGCTTGGAACGTGATATTTTAATATTCAAGTGTTTGGGGCCACTGGAATCGGCAGTAATAAAGGGCAGATTGACATCAGTTTCTACCGATGATGACAATTCCATTTTTGCTTTTTCAGCTGCTTCTTTGAGTCGTTGTAATGCCATTTTGTCAGAACGAAGGTCAATACTTTGATCTTTACGAAATTCATCTGCCAGATAATCAATCAATCGCAGATCAAAATCTTCGCCACCCAGATGTGTATCACCATTGGTTGATTTAACCTCAAAAACCCCCTCACCAATTTCCAAAACAGAAACATCAAAAGTCCCGCCACCCAGGTCAAAGACCGCTATTTTTTCTTCTTTTTTCTTGTCCATGCCATAAGCCAGTGAAGCGGCAGTAGGTTCATTGATAATTCTTAATACATTCAATCCTGCAATTTTTCCAGCATCTTTTGTTGCTTGACGTTGGCTATCATTAAAATATGCAGGAACTGTGATGACTGCATCGGTCAATTTCTCTCCAAGATAATCTTCTGCTGTCTTTTTAATATTGGAGAGTACAAAAGATGATATTTCTGCAGGGCTGTGTTGCTTGTCCTGCATTTTTATTCTAACATCGCCATTGTTTGCCTTTTCGATAATAAAAGGTAAACGTTTGACATCTTCCTGAACTTCCGGCGATGTAAACTTTCTACCAATAAGACGTTTGACACCAAACACAGTGTTTTCCGGATTGGTGATTGCCTGTCGTTTCGCTACCTGACCGACCAATCTTTCCCCGCTGCTTGATAAAGCAACAATTGAAGGTGTGGTTCGACCACCTTCAGCATTTGTTATGACTTTTGGGTCGCCTGCCTCCATGATTGCTACACAGGAATTAGTCGTCCCCAGGTCAATTCCTATTACCTTGCCCATTTTTTCCTCCTTAAATTACAATTCGGTTCATTATATTTATATAATTTTTATTATGATAGCAGCAGGGTTGTAAAGACAATGGCCTGATATTAATGTATTTAAAGGTAAATACATTAACACCATCCTTGTCTGTCTGCTGTTTGTATTGAATTTCCTTAACTTGAAACAATCACCATTGATGGACGCAGCAAGCGACCATGTATGGTATAGCCTTTTTGATATTCTTTAAGAATTGTATTTTTGGGGCTGTCTGCATTTTCTTCCTGTCCCACAGCCTGATGAAATGCTGGATCAAATTCCTTTTCAAGCGCTTCTATCGTTTTTACACCATATTTTGAAAAAACTTTGAGCATTTCATCTCGTGTCATGGAAACACCATCAATAATCGCTTTACAGGCTTCATCCGCACTGGCAGTTTCCAATGCCCGGTCAAGATTATCGACAACTGCCAACAGATCTTTTATCAATACTTCTGATGCAAACTTTTTAAATTCGGACATTTCACGTCGATTTCGCTTTTTGAAATTTTCAAACTCTGCTGAAAGCCGCAAGAGCCGGTCTTGAAAATCTTTGTTTTCACTTTCTAATTTCTTGATTTCATCTTCAGGGGAGTCATCGTCCTCGTTTTGTTCTTCGCTATCTATCTCTTGGGTATCCTTTTGAATATCATTGCCCTCCGCATCTTCTGATTCTTCTGATTCTTCTGATTCGTTTGCATTTTCTGAATTTTCAGACCTGGAATCATTACTCTCAGCATTTTCACCTGAATTCGCGTCATAAGCGGGTATTTTTACAGTTGAATCGTTGACATCATCTGTTGACTCAATAGTCTTGGAGTCCGCATCAGGTGCTTGTTTCATTTTTTCGGAAATTTCTTTTGAGTCTTGTGATAGAGTGACACGTACTGCGTCTTTATTTTGTGAACTCAATTTTTTCACCCTTTCCCACATCTTATTACATATCCTGATACACAGATATGTAGTGTTCATGAATCTCATTAAGTAGGACACGTCAATTTTTTTTTAGTGTCCTTTACCAATTTTTATTTGAAAAAAAAATAAGACTGTCTAAAGCAATGTCAAGGTATTGTGGAAAAGAAAATAAAGTGGTAATATCAGGATGGTTATAAAAAAAGGTTGTGCACTCCCTGTTGAACCCGGTTTGTAACCACCTTTTGCTTTTTGATCGGGATCGATCCGCGACACAGCCTGAATCGCTTATCGCTGCTTCCTTCCGGACCTGACGAGGTTCGCGACCGTCTGTTGCGCGGCGACCGATCTAAGCGTTGGGTAGTTTCAAACTAAGCCCTAAAGAGAGAATTCAGCCCCGCATAAGCGGATTTCGGGAAACAGGGCACCGCTAACTCCCCGCTTAGCACAACCATTTAGTGAATATATATGTCTTGATTCTTTTTTTCAAGAACTATTTTTAAGAAATGAAAAAAGCCTGATCATTGGGAAAGAAAAGAAGATATTTTTATGGAATATTCCAACAAAACAAATCAATTTCTAAGCAAAATCGACCAGACATGCCAGAATTATCAACTCATAAGGCCCGGCCTTTCAATATTATGCGCTATTTCAGGCGGCCCTGATTCTGTTTGTCTCCTCAAAGCCTGCCTTTACTTGCAAGATAAGTATAATTATCAATTGGCTATCGCCCATATTCATCACGGCCTTCGTGGAGACAATGCGGATCGAGATGCCAGGTTTGTTCAAAACCTGGCAAAAAACGCAAACATTCCATTTCACCTAAAACAGGTCAATGTGTTTGCCTATAAACAACGTCATAAATGTTGTCTGGAAGAAGCGGCTCGCGATCTTCGGTACGAATCATTGAAAGATATATGCCTGTCCGAAAATTACAACACAATAGCCCTGGGACACAACGCAGATGATACAGCAGAACAGTTATTGATGAATCTTATTCGGGGCACTGGCCCCAGGGGCTTGATCGGTATTGTTCCCAGGCGTAAATTTTCAGACGTTCACAATATTACGATTATTCGTCCACTCATTCATGTCTATCGTGATGAAATAGAAGCGTTTTTAGCACGATCTAACCAGGTCTTTATGCACGATGAAACCAATGACAATACAAACTTTTTACGCAATCGTATCAGACATCATTTAATCCCTATCTTAGAATCTTATAATCCTCAAATTAAGGTGTCATTAAACCGACTGGCGGATATTCAGCGCATTGATACACAGTGGCAAACAATGGTTGCAGAACAAACAATCAGTGAATTAATGCAAAAGGAGCAACACAATCAGATTACCTTAAAGAGCCGATTTTTAAAAAGCAATCATCTTTCTGTTGTTAGAAGTGTATTTCGACAGGCAATTAACAAGGTTAAAGGCAATCTGCGCAGGATAACCCATGATCATATCCAAACCCTTTCAAACTGGTTAATGGCGTCAGATAAATCCAGGTTGATGCACCTTCCAGATAAAATATTTGTGAAAATAACAAATAATGAGGTCAACATATGTAAAGGAGCGGGCAATTTGCAATCGTCATCCGCATTAAAATTTTGTTATTGTATTGAAGAACCAGGAAAAATAAAGATTCCAGAATGTAATATGATTCTACAACTTGACTTATTGGCTAATAATTATGTAAAAAGAGAAAATTATCTTTTTTCGGAAAATAATGTTTTTTTGGATGCTGATGTGGTATCATTTCCAATAATTGTTCGTAGTATTGAAGCAGGTGACTATTTTCAGCCACTTGGAATGACAGGCCATCAAAAATTAAAAAAATTTTTGAGCAATCAAAAGATACCCCGATCCAGACGATCTCAAATACCAGTACTCATCAGCCAGAATAAAATTGTCTGGGTTGTCGGTTTACGTATATCGCAATCTGCATCACTTGACCCATCAACCCAACGAGTGCTTGAATGCAGATGCATATTTAACCAATGAAATGATCTTGGAGGTATTCCCTTGAACCCTTTTTATAAGAACCTGGCGCTTTGGCTGATTATCACATTGATGATGGTCATGCTTTATAATTTGTTTCATCAACAACCACTCAAACCCCAGCCACAAGTGACATACTCAAAGTTTTTGGAGATGGTTGAAAAAAAAGAGATTGAACATGTATTAATTCAGGATAAGTACCTTTACGTGACTCATGCAAAAGGACATAAATTCAAAATTTTCATGCCCCATGATCCTGAAATGATCAATACATTGAAAAAACACAAAATTTCAATTGATGTCCAGCCCCCCAGTGAAAATCAGCAGTATGTCTCAATATTGTTATCCTGGCTGCCAATGCTTATTTTGATTGGTGTATGGGTGTTTTTTATGCGACAGATGCAATTGGGCGGCGGTAAGGCCTTATCATTTGGAAAAAGTCGTGCCCGATTGTTATCAACCCATCAAGACAAAGTAACTTTTGCTGATGTTGCTGGAATTGAGGAAGCCAAAGAAGAGCTTGAAGAAATTGTTGACTTTTTAAAAGATCCCAAAAAATATACTCGTCTGGGCGGACGTATTCCAAAAGGTGTTTTGTTGACAGGTCCCCCTGGAACAGGAAAAACCTTGTTGTCCAGAGCCATTGCTGGTGAAGCCGGTGTGCCATTTTTTAGTATCAGTGGGTCTGATTTTGTAGAAATGTTTGTTGGTGTCGGTGCATCGCGTGTCAGGGATTTATTTATTCAGGGAAAACGAAATGCCCCTTGTATCATTTTTATTGATGAAATCGACGCTGTGGGGCGGCATCGCGGTGGCAGCATGGGCGGTGGCCATGATGAACGTGAACAAACACTGAATCAATTGCTTGTTGAAATGGATGGCTTTGAATCAAATGAAGGGGTTATCCTGATTTCAGCAACAAACCGCCCCGATGTTTTAGATCCTGCCCTGCTCCGGCCAGGGCGATTTGATCGTCAGGTGGCCGTGTCATTGCCGGATATTCGGGGCCGGGAAAAAATTCTCAGGGTTCACATGAAACGAACACCTCTGGCAAAAAATGTGAACCCCAATGTTTTGGCCAAAGGCACGCCTGGTTTTTCCGGAGCAGACTTAGAAAACCTTGTCAATGAAGCGGCACTGATGTCTGCCAAGCGCAACAAAGACCGCCTGGATATGGATGATTTTGAAGATGCCAAGGACAAAGTTTATATGGGCCTTGAGCGAAAGTCCAAAGTCATTTCTGAAGACGACAAAAAGACCACTGCCTATCATGAAGGCGGTCATGCATTGGTTGCCAGATTATTACCTGAAACTGAAGCTGTCAATAAAATCACCATTATACCCAGGGGCCGTGCCGCTGGTGTTACCTGGTTTTTACCTGAAGAAAGAGATTTTAAATACAGGGATCAACTGGAATCTGAATTGTCTGTTTCATATGGAGGGCGTATTGCTGAAGATCTTGTACTGAATAAAATTAGCACTGGCGCTTCTAATGATATCAAAAGAGCTACAGAACTGGCCTCAAAAATGGTTCGATCATGGGGGATGAGCGATAAACTGGGACCACTTTCTTACGAATCACAAGAAGAATCATTCATGTTTGGTCGAGAATTTTCTGGTCGGGATTATTCTGAAGAAACTGCACAGGCAATTGATTCTGAAATCAGAGCAATTGTTCGAAAAAGTTATGAAAAAGCATGTGAAATTCTGGAAAAAAATCTGGATATTTTACACGAACTGGCAAATCTTTTACTGGAAAAAGAAACTGTTCAAGGTGAAGAACTGGATCGACTGATTTACAAAATGCGGCCCGGCATTAAATTGCCATCACCCAAAAGCCCGGAACGTTTTCATGGCCATGAAGATGACCCAAAGCAGGACAAAGAGTCAAAAGACAGTGATAATAGTGACAAAGAAAAAAAATCTCATCCAGATAGTAACACAGAAAACAAAAGTGACACAGAAAAAAGTCCTGACAGTGAAAATCGTGAAACGAAAACTGACAAGACTGAATAAAAAAAGAAAAACAACCGGACAAGGCAGAAACCAAAAGTGCTTAACATGAAATCCTACACCATAAAATGGCATAATCATCAGTTGGACTTGGGGTTTCCCCCATTGATTATGGGGATTCTAAATATCACCCCGGATTCATTTTCTGATGGTGGTCAATTTTTCACCCCCCAAACAGCCATTGCCCATGCCCAACAAATGGTGGATCAGGGCGCACATATTATTGATATTGGTGGAGAGTCAACCCGTCCATTTGCCGATCCAGTCCCTGCTGATCAGGAAATTGCCAGAGTGGTGCCGGTGATTTCTGAACTGAACAAACACATTTCTGTGCCCATTTCAATTGATACATCAAAAGCAGTGGTGGCGAAGGCCGCTCTTGAAGCTGGCGCATCAATAGTAAATGATATTAGTTCATTAGGTGATCCAGAAATGGGAGCAGTTGTCAGAGATGCCCATGTTCCGCTAATCTTGATGCATATGAAAGGTACCCCGCAAACCATGCAAATTTCTCCCGAATATGATAATATAATTGATGAAATTTATGATACCTTGAACGTATCCATAGAAAAGGCAGTGGAATCCGGTATTTCTAGAGAATTGATCATTGTGGATCCGGGAATTGGATTTGGTAAATCAGTTGGCGATAATTTTACAATTATTCAACATTTAAATTCTTTTCATGGACTGGGAGTGCCGCTGTTGATTGGAACATCACGAAAATCGTTTATTCAAAAAGCCCTGGATATTCATCCTGACTATTTGAATTATTCCGAAGCCATTGAATGTGGTACAATGGTCACAATTACAATGTCAGCGCTGGCCGGTGCCCATATTGTGCGTGTTCATAATGTATATCAAACAAGGATAACGTTAACCCTATTAAACTCACTGACAGGTGATCAATTGTCAGGCTGTCAGAAAAAAAGCGATGAAAAATGATAAAAAAACGACGATCATACACCCCCTGGATTATTGTTTGTGTTTGTCTTGTGATCGGAGTGATGATTTATTCTTATAAGCATCGATATCAAACGATTACAAGGGATATTTCTATTAAACTGGATTGGAATCAAAAACCTGCTGATCTTACCCTGATGAGCGAAGTGATAGACCATATAACTGTTCAACTAAAAGGCTACAAATACATTGTAGAACCTCTTCTCCAAAAGAAACTGGTCTATTCTGTTGATTTTTCTGATATTCAGACCGGAACAATCAACCTTCCTGTTGATCCCCATAAATGTCAATTTCCAGAAGGGATCGAAACACTCAGTATCCGTCCGGAAACATTGACATTTCGTATTGAACGAATTGTTGAACGAGAAATTCCAGTCCGCCTATCTGTGTCTGGTACACCTGCAACATCTTGCGTGCTATCAGAAATATATCTTAAACCGGGGATCATATTTTTTACAGGACCTGAAAAGGTGATCAAGGATAAAAAGATCAGTGAATTTTTTACACGAGAACTAAATCTGGATGGCGCCAATAAATCTTTTTCTAAAGAGCTCCCCCTTATCATGGATGAATCCTTGATTCCCTATATGTCAAAGCGAATTGTTCGCGTGGATGTTACATTAAATGAAAAAATCGAAACACAGGTGTATAAAAATATTCGGGTAACTGGAAAAAACACGCATTATCGCTACAAAATACGTCCTGCGACTGTGGATCTAACCTTTGAAGGCCGCATAAAAGCACTTCAGGAGCTAAAACCTAAATCAATCAACGTTTATGTGGATTTACAAGGATTGAAACCAGGCGTTTATGCCAGACGTGTAAAAATTGAGGTACCGGGGAATGTTTCCTTAACTGGTGTGCGGCCGGAAATATTTACGATTACACTTTATAAATCATATCGATAAAACCTTCCTATTAAATCAGGATATTAAAATGCTTTTCGTGATAGATATTGGAAATACAAACACTGTTTTAGGTGTATATCAAAATGATCAATTAACGCACTCATGGCGCGTAAAAACCGAGCGACAAACCACTGAAGATGAATTTCATATTCAGGTGAGCAATCTTTTTATGTTTGCCAAAATTGCTTTGGGAGATATTGAACATACTGTTGCATCATGCGTGGTTCCCCCAATGATAGGCATTTTGGATGCCTTTTGTGTCAAATATCTTAATCATTCTCCTTTCTGGGTGAATGCTAAAAATGTGTCCATACCCATTTGTCTTAAAAATCCGGATGAAGTGGGCGCAGATCGTCTGGTAAATGCCATTGCAGCAATCAATAAATATGATGGCAACTTAATTGTCATTGATTTTGGGACTGCAACAACTTTTGATTGTATTTCATCAAAAGGTGAGTATTTGGGTGGTGCAATCAGCCCAGGCATCATGATTGCTTCCGAAGCTTTATTTATGAATGCATCCAAATTACCCCGAGTGGATATTTATCAGCCGCCGAAAAATATTATTGGAAAAGATACCGCAGAAAGCATTCAATCGGGAATTATCTTTGGTTATGCTGGCCTGGTTGATGGTATTGTCAAGCGAATATCATTGGAGATGGATTCGCCAACAATTATTGCCACAGGCGGTCTGGCGCCTTTGATGGCCAATGTTTCCCAATGCATAGAACAGGTGGAGCCGGACTTGACCCTTGAAGGTTTACGATTGATTGCCCAAAATAAGTAAAATAAAAGGACAACCATGTATTCAAAAATTGTTATATTAAATTTTCCCAAAACCCAAGTTGAAAAACCACTGGTCTGTAATCTGGCCAGACATTTTGATTTATCCTTCAATATATTGAATGCAGAAATTCTACCACGAAAAGAAGGCAAGATGGTTATTGAGCTATTGGGGACTCAAAAGAATTGTAAAAAAGGTGTTCAATATTTAAAAGAAAATGGTGTGCGTGTAAAAAGTGCTGGCAGTGATATCAAACGTCATGAAGATATCTGCACGCATTGTGGTGCATGCACCGCAGTGTGTCCTACGAATGCATTAAGCATTCGTCGCCCTGAAATGTATGTGGAATTTGACCGAAATAAATGCAGTCTTTGTGAGCTATGTGTGCGTGTATGTCCCTCACGTGCCATGTATATCCGACCAACAAAAAATATCTTTTTTGGAGAATAAGAATGAAAACTGCTGTTGCTGTGAGTGGTGGCGTGGATTCAATGGTTGCGGTCCACTTACTCAAAGCAACACACAATATATTTGCCCTTCATTTTGTTACAGGCTATGAGTCAAAAAATCATAGTCATTATATTCAAAAACTTGCCGCCTACCTTGATAACCTGAATGTTCCTTTGATTTCTGTGGATATCAGTGATGCTTTTCAATCACAGGTTGTCAATTATTTTATATCAACCTATTCCCAGGGCCGAACCCCCAATCCATGCGTGATATGCAATGCCAGGATCAAATTTGGTGTATTACAAGCATATGCAATGAAAATGGGTGCTGATTCTATTGCCACAGGTCATTATGCACAGATTGACAAGACAGACACAAACATTGTTATGAAAAAAGGATTAGACACCAAAAAAGATCAATCCTATTTTTTGGGATTGGTATCAGGCAAGCGGCTGGAATCAGCGATCTTCCCTTTGGGGCAGTGGACAAAAGATGCGGTACTCACCTATGCAGAGAATAATGGCATAACTGAAATCGCCCATAAAGAAAGTCAGGAAGTTTGTTTTATTCACGATCGATATTCGGATTTTTTGATTCGCTCAGGTTGTATAAAAAAGCGACCTGGGCCAATTGTCACAACTTCGGGCAAACAAATCGGCCAACATAATGGATTGCATGAATTCACCATAGGTCAACGCAAGGGGATAAATTGCCCAGGGCCTCATCCATACTATGTCGTGCGGTTGGATCAGGTGAACCATAGACTTGTCGTGGGACAAAAAAAAGATTTGTTATCTGATAGTTGTCGAGTAGATAATATTAACTGGCTTGGTGTCCCCCCCAAAACGTCCATAGTCATTCATGTTCGTATCCGATATAAAACGCCGGCAGTTTCAGCCACACTGAAACCTATTTCCCAGAAACAGGCGAGGATTTTTTTTCATGACTTACAAAGTGCTGTGACACCCGGACAGATTGCTGTATTTTATCAAGAGGACATTGTTTTGGGGGCAGGGTTTATTATAACGAATGAATAAATAAATGACAAATTATGTAACAAATTAACACTTGTTTTAAATACAATTTGTCTTATATAAACTTATGGATTGATTCTCTTCCAATTTTGAAATGCTTTAATATGATCTTCTGTCTTGGTCCTCCAAATAACAGAGTGTTTTCCGCACTTTTCACAGACTTCTTTTTCATAAATTTTTTCTGGTGGAATTTCACGTTTTGTACCACATCTACCGCAGAAGTAATATTCCCCTTCTTTTGCTACGTAATCATCGGGTATAAATCCCATGAATGACCTCCTTTTTTTGTTATATTTTTAGGAATGTTTTCCCAATTACAATTAATATTTTCCCTAAAAAATAGAGTGTAACCAAAATAGACTGAATTTCGGGGGACACGATCCTTATTTTTTGACATAAAATCTTATGATATAACATTTTATATCAAAAAATAAGGTCATGTCCCCGAAATTTGGAGATGTCCGAACATGTTTAAAAAATCTTATCCAATTTGACTTCCTTTGTCAAGCATTGTCGTCCCCAATTTTTTTTGTATCATATCCATCTTGTTAATTTTTCATGTTCAAATTCACTCATGTTTTGTTTAGATCATTCCAATGCCATAAAAGCAATGATTGAATGATAGCATGGCATAATCTTTGCTAGAAACAAGTATTTAAACCATTTAAATAATAAAAAGAAAAACAGAGGAATATCCAAATGTACCCTTATCTGGTCATGATAATCTTAGTTTTAAGCTCAGGATGTGCAATAAGCAATCAGCCATCAATACCGCTTGTCCTGGAACATGTCACGTTAAAATACAATAATTCCAAACCATTAAAATCTATTGATCCACATACCTATTTAGTGGTATCTGGCGCTAAAAGTAACCCATATAAAAAAAACAAAGAATTGATTCATGCAGTCAAGCAACGACTTTTACAGCGAGGATATTTTCAAATAACTGACCACATTGATTTATCATTAAAATATCCAACTTACATCTTAAATATTGACCATTATGTGAGTTCTCCCTTTCAACGCGCCAGAGATGCCGGTATTCGTGATATGCACGAAATCGATAATATCTGTGGACAATCAGATGTATTAATTTCTTATATCAGTTTGTATGATCCCCAATTTTATGAAATGAAGCATGGCTTTATGATACAATCCATTGCAAAAAAATCCTTTGAACCAGGAAACAAAAAATCTTTTGAAAGCCAGCTTAGCCAACAAATTGTCAATCGTCTGGATGAGATCATTACGATTACACGAAAAACAATCCCAGCATACATTCATCCCCAAATGGATTCCCGGAGTCGAAAGTACTTAAAACAGTTTGAATATCGTAAAGCGAAAAACAGACTCAAATCAATCTTACCTGCTTTGGATTTTACAAGGCTTTCAATACCTGAAATTCAGCAAAAATATGCCCAATGGGATCGAAGTAAACTGCGTAGCCTGGAAACTGACTTAATCAATTACTATGGGTATTTTTTGGCTTGTGAGGCCTGTCAAGTATCTCAAAAAAAATTACATCAAGTTAAGATCGGTTATCAAACCATTTTAGCTTTGACAGAATCCCCCCAACTGATAAAAGCCTGTGCCCATGCTCTGGGACGCATTGATCATTAAACTAAAAGGAGATCAATCAATGCAATTGATTCATTACCAATGGAAAATCGTATCCCTGATGATATTTTTGATTGTTTGTGGTTGTTCAAAAAGTCAATTGGGTGTTGCATACTTTATTCGTCCTCCATCAAAAGTCTCTCAGTTTCGGGATATACAAAGGATCCAAATTCAACAACCTGATATTCATTTTTCAAACAAACTGGGAGTTGATTTACATCAATTGTACCAACAGGTCATACAGATCAATTTTGCCAGAGCATTTTGTCAAAATCCCTGGTATCAAATAGAACTGGCATCACAAAAAAATACGCTTAGCAAAACAATTGAATATAAGGGCTATGAGTGGGTGAACCCTATTGCCACATCCACAAATCATGAATATTCGCACAAATTGTATTTAAATGTGGGTATGATAGAATCTAAGACAAGCCAATCAGAAATACAAATTGATGCAACTCTAAGTATTTTGTTGCTGGATCCACAGGGAAAGGAAATTTATATCAGGCTTTTGGAAGATTTGTCAGCAAAGGAGACCATTCGGTCCAATCAGTCACAATGGGAAAATATGTGTATGCATTACAGGTTGGCAAAAAAGTTATTTCAACCAGCCATTAAAGCAGTGATTGATGATATCTATCCCAGAAAAATCAAGCATGTCATGAGCATTCATGATAATGCTGATATCCGGGGGCGCTATCTCCTTGCAGCCAAAGCATTTCCTGAGTCTCTGGCACATATTGCTGAAGCAATCAAGCAAAAAGAGCGGATATATGTTGAACAAAAAAATAACATTCTCAGACAATACCAACAACTGGAAAAAGAGCTGGTAACTCAATCCAGGTCAGATAACGAAGATTATAGAGAAAAACGCATTAATCTGTCCAAACAAAAAGAATTAGAGATTGATAATGCCCGAACAAAACTATCTGGTGATTACAACAATTATGGCACTGCTCTTGAAGCTCTCGGTTTTACAGATCAGGCTATCGCTTATTATGAAAAAGCCATCAATGCCGATCCCATGAATTATATGGCCAGACTGGCTTTTCATCGCCTGGTGTATTTCAGAAAAACCAGCAATAAAGAGTTGGAGCTTATCCGAGAAACCACTGAACAGTCTTTAAGGAGTCAAGATGAACTATAGAATTATTTATCGATCCGCCATTGCAAGAGGGATTGTCTCGATAAGTATAGTCATTGGAATAATTTTGACAGGCGGATGCGTGACCCAACGATCAGTAATAAAAAAAAGAAATATGTATTCGCCATTTTTAGGTATTCATCGCTTACTGTTTCTTGACTGCAAGACTGCACCTTCAAATATTGATATCGGCATATTTTCTGCCACGCCCGGCGACATTCATATGCTGTCATTGGGGCTTTGTGATGCATTTCGCCAGGTGCCGCACATTCGATTATCATATTTTCCCCAAAAAGAACTGATCCCTTCAAATGCTGCTTACGATGCTCTGATGTCAGCCCGAATTTTTTGGCAAATCAATGCAGATGAGATATCAAAATCACCCAGACATCAGTTTGACCTGATCGTAGAGCTTCGGTTGCATACCAGAAATGAACACAACCAGATTCAAACCAACCATTTATATATCACAGCATTACATCGAGAAGGTTTTGTTATTGGAAATCAGCTTTTTTTCTGTCGTCTGACAAATGACTTACCCACTTCCATTATGATGCCCAAACTTACAGAAAGTATTCATGCGTTGACACAATTGCCAACAGATATAGCAGTTACAAGCCCTGACTTTGATGATCACAAAAGCAAAGCGCTTTTTGAGGCCAAAGCGTATGCATCCCTAAAGCGCTATATCGTTGCCTCACGTCTCTCAAAAAACAATGACAAAGCAATTTCTTTATTCATGGATGCCCGGCTGACAGACGCCATAGAAGTATTGAATGACAAAAACCGAATTTCCTATAAAAGTTATACACAGAAATATCATACCCAATTTTATGCTCTGGGTCTTTGCTTTGAAAAAACTGGTCATATTAAGAAAGCCTTGTCATGTTATCGCATGGTCGTTAAGTATGCACCTGATTGTTCACGCTATTGTGCATCTGGCATTGCCCGATGTCTTAATATTCTGGCAGTTCGTGATCATATGCATCTGGCCAGAATAAATATTGGGCCAGATACTGCATTCATACTTGAAAAAAAACAGGTTAAAAGACTCAGGCATCAAAAACAAAACATATCAGTAACAGAGGATTCTTCAAAACAGACACAGCAATATCCAATTGTGGAAAACATTCCCATACAGGAAACGATTGATTCCTATGATTCATCGGAAAAAATTGCAATCCAGATGATGCTTGATCAATGGATGTCCGCCTGGCGATCACAAAATAGTGCAGAATATTTCCAATTTTATGCCAGTAATTTTGAGCCAGAAAGTCAAATGAGTTACAGTCAATGGAAACAGAATAGAATCGAGCGACTAAAAAGAAAATCAATTTTTGTGTCAATTGTAGGCGAGGCTGACATCACATTTATTTCAGACTCATCGGCAATTGTTCTTATTGAACAGGATTATGAATCAAAAGGGTTTTATTATAAGGATCGGACACAAAAACGATTGCACGTGATAAAAATAAATGGTCATTGGAAAATTCAAAAAGAAGAAGTGCTTGGTGTTGTCCCATGAATAGATTCGAGTGTAACCAAAACAGATTCATTCTCCAATCCGAATACCATCCACTGGAAGCATTGATGCCGCACGATGTGCAGGATATACTGCTGACAGTACGCAAATAAAAATAGTACCAGATGTAATAATAGACAGATCTTTCCAGTCCAGACGTATGGGCAGGGTTGAGAAAAAATAAATATCTTGTGGCAATTCAACAAATTGATAATGTTTTAATAAAAAACACAAAGCAAGCCCAAATATTAGTCCCAGTGCTGTGCCAACGATTCCAATAATCAATCCATTGAATACAAATATATTGCGAATATTCGCTTTACGTGCGCCCATTGCTTTGAGAATGGCGATATCTTTTGATTTTTCAATCACCATCATGATTAACGAACTGGTGATACTAAAACCGGCCACAAGAACAATTAAACTGAAAATAATATACATAACCGCTTTTTGCAGCTTCAGGGATGAAAATAAATTTCTGTTCATGCGCATCCAGTCTCGGGCCCAAAAGGAATATCCCAATTGTTCTAACAATTGTTTTGCAAAGTTTTCAGCTTCAAAAATTTCATGCAATTTAATCTCAATACCAGATACACGCTGATCCATATCCAGAATCGCCTGGGCCTGTTTCAAATCAATAAATGCAAAATTTTTATCATATTCATAAAGGCCTGAAACAAAAATATCCACAACTTTCACCTGTTGCATTTGGGGAACAATTTTTGATTGATAAGGACCATTTTTGGGAACGATCATATAAATGGTATCGCCTTTTGACACATTTAAGCGATTTGCCAGTTCATTTCCCAGAATGATACCAGGTTGATCATTGTTTTGGGGCAATCCAAATAATTTTTGAGTGATATCTCGACGAAAAGGCTCATCCGGCAATTGGGGTGGTTTTGAAATGGCATTAATCATTGCCCCATTAATCCCTCTGGCAGATCGAAACATCACCTGATGATAAATAAATGGTGTTGCACTTTGAACGCCCTTCATTTCAAGAACGCGATTGGTAATTGATTCATAGTCAGACATTTGTCGGGAGTGGTGCATCAACAGAACATGGGGTTGGATAGCCAGAATTTTTTTTTGAAGCAGATGTTCGGTGCCTGTCATTACTGCGATGACTGTCATTAGCGTCATCACGCCGACAGTGACACCTGTTATGGATAGAAATGTTATGAGTGCAATAAACGATTGTCTGTTTTTGGCACGAAGGTAACGATAGCCAATAAACCATTCAAATGGCATAGTTTTCTCCAGATATTTAAGTGGTTTTTTCTGTCTTCAAAATATTAAATCTGATAAATAGCATATAATTTTGTATGTTCAATTTATTAAATATATCAGATTCTGCATTCTTGTCAATTATGTGAATCATACTTAATTGTAGAAAAAATTCATGATTTCTCTTATTATCATTCAACTTAGGTTTTTCATGGCATAAAATATGCCTTCTTGGTTTGGGCGCATTCCCAAAAAGTCGGTTGTTTTTGGCGATAATCATTGAAAAATATAGTATTCCAGTAAATCCACGTC
>Ga0272440_1000214_pt1 | contig 48289 bp, 36 predicted proteins | sample SSMMMBAug17_FD_192440 | JGI IMG/M metagenome (GOLD analysis project Ga0272440, IMG submission 192440) | Marine sediment archaeal communities from Little Sippewissett salt marsh, Falmouth, MA, United States - SSM-MMB-Aug17 | ecosystem: Environmental > Aquatic > Marine > Wetlands > Sediment ...
GGCAATGGAATTCGACGACAAGTATTTTCTTGCGCATATACAGTTTAGGGGAAATGAATTTCTTACAAGAAAAGCTCGATCTCGGCAATTGCAAGAACAGCGTTGGGCTTTAGCCGGCTTTAGCTCTACGCTGTTCTTGCAATTTTCCGAAATTGAGCATTCCTTGTATGAAATTTACTTCCCCTAAACTGTACATACGCCCGTTTGGCACGTAGAGACGTAGCATGCTACGTCTCTACAGAACAAAAACCCCGATGAACATTTTTTTAAATGGGGATCTTATTTTCAGCGCATTCCTTAGGGCAAGTTCAACCCAAAAATTGCTGACAAATGAGTAGCCAACATGATCTGGGTTCTTTGGGATGCTTTTTCAAACAGCCCTGAATCGGTAATGTTCTCGCATGGACGCTTTGATCTGGTTCGTCTCCCTTTAATATTGATCATTTTATTTTTGGAATCACACGAACTGCCCCCCTTTCATTTCATCCCAATAGTATAGAGTATAGATGAAAAATCGTTTTATTTGCTGTTATTTTTATATATAACAGGCGCAATTTTTGCAAGCGCTCTCATTATGCAAATTAAGATACATCACCTATTCATATTTATCAGTGTTATTGTCACAGCAACGATTCTGGTGTTTCCGGACAAGCATTATATCGTTGAAAAAATGATTGAAAGCGGACGTCTTGAACTCGCACGAGAATATATTAAAAGATTTACCACTAAAAACCCGGATGATATGATTTTATTTGTCATGTCATCGGATATCTATCTTATTGAAGGAAGGGCTGATAAAGCAATTGACTCATTATTGCCTTTTCTCCGAAGAAAAAATGTTTCAAAACAATTACTGCTACGTCTGGCCAAACTATATGAATGGGAACGTGATCCCAGGAATGCACGCGTTGTTCTTGAAAGAATCAGTGAGGTTTTTCCAAATGATGTCCAGGTTTGGAATCGTCTGATTGGCTATTATAGATATTTAGGAATGATGGGCAAAGAAGCTCAAGCAATTGTCGCCCTTTCTCGACTGAATCATCTCACCCAAAAAAGTGATCCTGTGCTATCCATTATCGATAAAAAACTGTTTGACCTCGCTGAGATGTATACAAAATCTCCTGATGAAATCACGTTGTTTTTACTCAGTAAATTAAATGTGGTTCGAAACAATTATTATGCTGATGCTGCGGATCAAAATATTTCTCAAAAAGATAAACTTGAAGCTGCCGATTATGCCATTATGCGCATTATTGAGTTGTATGTTTATTCAGATCTTTTTAATGAAATCAAGTCTTTTGCGAGTATAATGGATCAGCAACTTGATTCGAAACACAAGTTTCGTCTGACGCTCATAGAAGTGATGCGATGGGCTGATATGGATAATGAAGCCATTACGTATTTGTGGGAATTGCATGAAAAGCATCCAAAACAAATCGTATTTCTTGAACAAATTCTTAAAATATCACGTGAAAATGGTGACTTGCTGACCGCAATCAATGCCCTTCAGCAATTATTACAGATGCATCCCAACAAACAAGATTATGGGAATCAAATGGCGCAATTATTTATCGAAGCTGAAAAATATACCGATGCCGTGCAACTATACAAGCAACTCATGCACCGATTTCCCAACAAGGACTATGCATCATTATTGCTGAAAACCGCTCTTCATAGTGGCAAGAAAGAACTTATGCTTGAAGCTGCAAATGAGATTCAGTCCATGACAAATAAATCCCCAGAAATGATAAAACAACTGGTTGAAATTTATTTGGGACTCGAAAAAATTCAACTGGCATTTAATACAAGCCTGAAATATCTGTCATCAATAGATACCCCTGAAAAAAACGATTTAAAAAAAATGATCGAAATTGCCATTTGGACAAACACGCCTAAAAATATTCGTTCTGCCATATCATTGATGCATAAATATTTGAAAGACGATGCCGAATTGATCACTCTTTGTGGTGATGCCTATCTTGTATTGAATGAACCCCAAGAGGCTTTTTTACTATATGGAAAAGTGATTCATTTGAAACACAAAGACAGAGATTTCATGCTTAAATATTTGGACATTGCCAGTTATACTCAGCGCCCTGAAATTATGTCATCCGCAGCTTTGACTGCATCAAAATTGGCGCAAAAAGACTATGACGTGATTGAAAAAAGTGTGCAATTACTTCAATGGACCAATCAGTCAGGCAAGGCATTCGATATTTTCAATAAATGGCTTCAAATCAATGGGGGGACAGCAAGTCAAGCACAAAAACTGCTTACATTGGCCAAAGAGAGTGGCGATTCTGATAAAATGAGAAAGGCAGTAGATATTATGCGGACACATGTGTCGCGTGATCCTAAAATTCAATTGACAATTGCACAGGAAGCCATTGCCAGCGGTCTGACCCATGAAGCCATTTTTGCCTATGAAGCCTATCTCAGGCATGAAAAAAAGGATGCTGATGTTCAACGTAAACTGGCAGATTTGTATGTAGCAGATGGGCAAACAGAAAAAGCCTTTCAAATGTATCGTCAATTGTTTGAAAGATTTCCACAGGATTCAATGATTCGTGAAAAATTGATTCAACTGGCTGGATGGACCCAAAATGCTTCTGCAATTGCATATCTTGTTACAGAAAAAGCCAATGCTGCGCCATCAGATTATTCATTACAGATTAAAGCAGGTGACGCCTGCATTGCTGCTGCTCAAACCAAAGAAAGCATTGTGTTTTTTGAACGTGCTTTGACAATAAAGCCTTATGCTTTGGATATTCGTCGGAAACTGGCCCAATATTATGGATGGTTGGAGCAATACGATGATCGCATACGTATTTTAGAATCCATTCAACAATATGGGCGTCTCACACAAAGCGAGCGGATTCAAGTTGCTCAGGCGGCAATGGATCGAAAACAGCCTGATAAAGTCATTTCATTGTTCACACCGCTTTATAAAAGGAAATTGCTTTCTGAAACATCAGGAATCCTTCTTGCCCAGGCCTTTCAACAGAAAGGACAAAATGAAAAATCCATTCAAATATACAAACAACTTGCAGAACAATATCAGGATGACTCTCAACTTTTGGGTAAAATGGGGAATCAAATACTTTGGATGCAAAATCAGGAGATGGCGCTTTCTTTTTTCAAGAAAGCATTGGACCAGGATTCCAAAAATTTGGATGCGCTCAAAGGCAGTGCGCAAATATATGCATGGAAGAATAAGTATAAACAAGCAGTTCTTCACTTTAATCGTTACCTAAAAATCAATCCAAATGATTATGAAGTTCGGTATCAACTGGCTGAGTTGCTCTATGCAAAAGGTCAAAAACAGGATGCATTCAAGCATTATCAAAAAGCGCTTTCATTGATTGATCGCAAAAAAAGGTTAGCACAGATAGTTACTGAATAAAAATGTTAAAAAAATTCAAATATTTATTCATTTTTTTTTTAATAATTTATGCATCAATACCTGTCCCCCTGTCCAGGGCTTATGAAATGACAATACAATGGCATATTCCCAGAATAGATCAGGTCAGGCCCAAAACAATTTCAAAGCCATTAAGACTGCAACCAGAAAAAACAATTCAACTTTATAAAAAACAAAGAAAAACGATTGAACCTCATAATGAAATTTCTTCATTTGACAGGATGCAGATGGATTTAATTCAGGCACGAATCTTTGCCAGAAAAGGATGGTACCCGACTTCAATAAATATTTATAAAAAACTAATCAGAAAATACCCGAAATCGCTGGATATCCGCGCAGATTACGCGGATGTTCTTTTGGAATATGGCGATTATGAAACCGCGTCAATACACATCAATCATTTGTTAAAAAATCAATCATTTCAGATGCGTGGACTTCAAATGATGGCTGTATTATATGATCGTATGAACCTGCCATCATGGACATTCCCAATATATGATAACTTACTGAATCAGTATCCAAATAATTATGCCATCTGGATGGATTATGCCAATCAAAGAACAAAAGCCGGGCACTGGCAAAAAGCGCTTGATGCTTATGCACGCGTACTTGAAAATAATCCAGAAAACATTTATGCGCTCCGAGGCGTCCATAATATCCTGTTTGAAAAACGTCCTGCGCTACAATCTCAATTTATTCACTATTCCGGATCTGATGGCACAGTTCGGCGTCATCAAAAAGTTACATGGCGATACACCCTGACAAAATCATTAACCTTTCGCGTACTGTTTGACAATATCAATATTGACATTCCTGAAAATCTGGGAATAATGTCACAGGATATTCGGCAAACAACAATGGAAATCAGCAGAAAAATGGCATCAAATATTGTATTTACAGGACGTATGTTTTATTATTCCGGTCCGGTCAGTGATGTCTCTGTTTATTGCGCAGTTTCTTATCGTTTATTGCCGGACATAGATTTTCAAATATCGTATATGGGACCCTCATCATGGTTTGATCCGATTCAGGCAATGGATAAGGAAGGCAGTTATGAAGAATACCATGTATTGCTGGCATCGCAATTATTTGAAAATTTTCGTGTAAATTCGTCTCTCACGTTTCGCACATATTCGCTCGAACAAATTGATAATTATGGGGATCGTCTGGGCATCCATATGGATGTATCCAGGCGTATGTTGAACAAACCAGATACAACCTTGATCATGGCATTCGATCAAGGCAATTTTTCATATCATTCTGAGAATAGGGATGTGCCGATGGTTCTGAAAGAAAATACATATTCACTCAGTACATATATTCAGGATCACCCTTTTGGCCGGTTATCTTACTTTTTATCTGCCGGATATCGATGGGATAGTAGCCGATCACTTTCCGGGTTTTTTGTTAATCCTGGCCTGGGATGGCATTTTACTTCACAACTTCACCTAGATCTTTCCTATTCCTATTCAAGTGAGTCTACCGGAGTTGTGCAGGGAAGTACACAAACTTACCTGATGAATGGAGTGATTATTTTTTAACGTATCTGCGTCCACATCTAATAATAAAATGAACATAACGCAAAAAAATTCCCTAATATTTATGACCATGCTCCATATGAATATTTTTTTCAATAAAAAGCATGCGGAATGGTTGTTAATTATTAGTCTTGGCAGTATATTATTGATCATCAATATATTGTTTTATCCAGACATTCCTGGATTTTTAGGGATAAAACCAAATCCTTACTGGATTGTCATTCTCGTAACAGCGACAGGATTTGGATTTCGAGCAGGTGTATTTGCTGGCCTTGCATGCTCAGTTTTTGTTATTGGATATGTCTGTGTTGAGATTCATATCAATCATGTTTGGGATATCGTGATATTATTCAAAAAACCAGAAATTTTTGCGCAATTCCTTTTATTCGTTGGAGGCGGATCCATTATTGGAGAGGTACGAGAAGTTAAAAATCGTAAAATCAGAGAACTTGAAATGGAATACAAAGATTTGGAAAATGCCCATGAACAACTGATAAACGCATACGATCAACTCAGTGAAGTCAATAAAGAAGTGGGTACCCGAATCACAGGAACAGAAACCACTTTATTGAAGCTGTATCAGGCAGAAAAAAGTTTGAAATCACTCAGGGAAAGGGATATTTATCCGGCAGCGATCGAAATTTTGAAAGATTTTCTTTATGTGGAAGCGTGTTCAATTTATCGTTTACATGATAATAAACTGCAAATGACCGCCAGGCTCAATGATGATAATTCACGTATTCAAAAAAGACGCAAGAGCTTTAGCATCATGAAAAAGGCGATCAAAACCAAAGAAACCATCCATATGTTCAATCATCCGGGGATTATTATCTGTGCCCCATTTATGGATTCCAACAATCAGGTGATCGGGCTGATCAATATTGAAAAAGTGCCCAAAATGAAACTGAATCCCCAGACTGTTCGCATGACAACGCTGATTGCCCAACAATGTGCAGCAGCCATTAAAAATGCATCTGCCTATGAAGAAACAAAAAAGCATCACATCAATGATGATATTACTGGCGCATTGAACTTTGAATATTTTCAACAACGTCTGGAGGAAGAACTTCAGCGAAGCCGTCGATATAAATACACATTTAGTATTGTGACATTCGAGATAAAAGATTACAAAATGTTTCACAAAAGTATTCGCGCAGATTTGAGACTGGCGCTCAGTACAATTATTTTTAAAAGAATACGAGGTGTTGATCATTTGTTTTTAGATAAACGACCAGACAGGTTTATCTTGTTTCTGCCAAATACGCCATATGTTGGCGCCCAAGTGGTAAAATCCAGGATTGGGGAATACATCAACTCCTTTGGTTTTCAACCTTATCCAAGGGATGAAACCCTCCTTCAAATCAACATTGGCATTGTTGAATATTCCGATCAAATGAATGGTTATGAAGATATTTTTGAGAAATAGGGGAAAAATATTTTTATTTTTTTCTTGAACCTACCAGATATATTCGATACATTTTTAAACTACATTAATAAGGAAAGTTCGGAAAATAACATGCTCATTTTTCTTGATCGTCCAAAAAATAAGGTCGTGTAGAGACGTAGCATGCTACGTCTCTACAGTACAATTAACTCAAAACGAACAATATCAATAATGGGGACGTATAATAGTTCGGCACGTAGAGACGTAGCATGCTACGTCTCTACAGCACAAAAACCCCGATGAACATTTTTTTAAATGGGGACGTTATTTTCAGAGAATTCCTAAGGGGCGCATTCCCAAAAAGTAGGTTCGTCATTTCAAAATAGTCTGACCGCCTGGAGTTGAAACTCCAGGCTATTCCTGTAACGTCCCTATGGGACTTTAAGTGTTTAGGAATGAACGAAAAATAAGAATCTCATTTTAGTTCCGAACATCTGGAGTCCAAACCTTTAGATTTGGTAGACAAGACACTTCAAGTCCCTTTGGGACGACACAGGAATAGCCTGGAGTTTCAACTCCAGGCGTTTAGGCAATTTGGATATAACGTCCTACTTTTTGGGAATACGCCCATTCCTAAGTGTAATGCAAGGATATCATATTATGAAAAATGTCGTAATCACCGGAACAGAGTTTTTCTGGGGAAAGCATCTTTTGAAATCACTCATTTCCGATGCACAAATTCAATCCATTCTGGCGTTGGATACAAAGCATACAGATGTTCAAAGTGATCGATTAACATCCGCAAGATTGAGTCATAAACCTCCTTTTCATTTTGAATGGGCGGATGCACTAGAGCGTTCAAATGCAGATACTCTTTTTTTATGTCCATTTACAGTTGATTATTGTTATCATGATAACCATGCCAGCCATTTGAGCGGTGTTCAAAACTCCTTACGAATTCTTCGAAAAGCACTAGAAATTCAAATTCCCACTATCGTTGTTTTGTCATCATTTCTGGTTTATGGGGCGCGATGGGAAAATCCCGCCTTTATAACAGAGGATCATTTGTTATTAGGAGATCGAAACTATCAACATATTCGCGGATTGATCGAGCTTGAAGAAGCCTGCCTGGCAGCGATAGCATCCGCACCACCACGTTCGACAATAACAATATTACGCATTGTCAATGCCATGGGACCACATATTGAAAACAGTTTGTCCCGATATTTAGAATATCCAGTCATCCCGACATTTCTGGGCTTCGACCCACCTTTTCAATTGATTTATGAAGATGATGTCATTGATGCCATGATTTGGGCAGCAAAATATCCAAAAACAGGGGCCTTTAACATTGCTGCTGATGGCTATCTAAGCCTGAAAGAAATGTGTGCCATGATTCAAAAGTATACAGTTCCTGTATTTCATGGCCTGGCAAATATTATTGGATCAGGGCTTTGGAAATCGAAACTATCTGAATTTTCGCCGGCTTTTTTATCCATGCTCAGATACCGATTAATTCTGGATCTGACACGTTCCAAAACAATTTTGAATTTTACACCTAAATGGCATATTCGAAATGTGATCATGTCTACCTGTGGGCAGAAGGCCTAGCAGCGGCCAGGGTAAACGCCAATCGAATCAAAGAATGGCATTGCTTGGGCTTTGGATATTAACATATGTATTAATCCGCCGCATAACATCATCAACAATGTTTGGATTATCAATGGTTATCCGAATGGCCTGATTCGGACAATTGGTTTCACAACGACCACATCCGCGACATTGTGAATTATGAACAGCCATGCCATTTTCAATGTGAATGGCATCAAAACCACAGGTTTCAATACATGTTCCGCACCCAACGCAATCATCTGTAACCTCAATGCGAAGCCCCTCCACCGGTGGCATGATACCATTAAGATAATCTCCTGGTATATGCTTTAATGATGTCATCATGCAACAGCAATGGCAACAAAAACATACACTTAATAGCTTGCTTTCATCCGGTGTTAGAAATATGAAATTATCCACACGAACCTTACCTGTCATGGGAATAAGTCCCACGCTGATTGCACGATCCACATGCTTGTGCGCATCCTCAGCAGTCACACGCTTACTCACACCCGCCGGCATATTCAAAGCCGTTTCTCCCATGAACAAGCAGCCAATATCAGCCGTATGGTGCTGACAATTTCCAGCCAGTCGGCATCCACATTTGTTCATAATCACATGAATGGTTGATTTATCAATATATTGATGAACAACTTCTGATGGCAGGGCCTGATTTTCTGCTGTCAGGCTTTTGTTGACCGGCAAATAACTCATGCTGTTTTTTTTATGATCCATCCAGGGAATCCAATTTCTCAATCCAGGTATTTTTCCCAATCTAAAAATATTCAGGACAACCATCGTCGGTTTGATTCTGGGTCCACTGGAAAAAACCCAAGAAAGCAGAGATTGGATAAAATTGTCAGGATGATCCAGTTCACGAGAATTCAAATAATCAAGAAATGCGGATTCAGATGAATATCGGGGCTGCCACCCAGAAGCTTTCTTAAATTTTTCTGAGCTTGGAAATACAGTATATTCACTGAGACTTGCCCATCCAGAACTGGCAGGGAATATTCCCAATTGATAACCAATATTTGCAACCCACTTCAGCATGGACGATGGCAATGGAATAACGCGAACGCCGGCCTTTTTCCACGCCCATCTCGCAGGAATGGCATCGTCAGCACCAAGATTGTAAATGCCAGGCAAATCTTTAATATATGAAAGATAGAGGGCCTCCCCTAAATCTGCTTCGTGAATAAAATGCTGGTAGGTTGTCCGCCCCAATGATAAAGCAATAACTGGTAAAGAATACAGTTTGGAAAACATGTTATCCATGTTTGGACCAATGAGAAGTGCAGTACGTAAAACAGTTAGAACGATATTTGGATACTGACGAAAAAAATCAACGACAAACTCCTCTACCTTGATCTTTGATGTATTGTAATAACTGTCTTTGTTCATTGAAAGCGGATGATCTTCTTTGATACCAACAGGATTGTCTGCATTTGCACCATAAACAGTTGCACTACTGGCATAAATTATTTTTTTAACCTGATTCCTGACACAGGCTTCAAAGATGTTTCGGGAGCCATTTATATTGATATCCACAGCTTCGCGCTTATCCTTAATTTCACTGACAATATACGCAAAATGATATACAGCATCAACACGTTTCAAAATATCAACAATAGAATCACTTCGAATATCTGTTTTAAAAAATTCAACTTTATTATGTCCACCTTTCCATGGATGAAAATCAATTCCAATGATTTTATCAATTGATGAATCAGCTTCTAACCGGGGCAACAGTGTTGAAGCAAAATAGCTGTTGATTCCGGTTATTGCGATTGTTTTTCCCATGCTGGCCCCCTTTTTTTATGTGTTTCCTTAGTAGGAATGCTCTAAAAATAAGTTCCCCATTTAAAAAAATGTTCATCGGGGTTTTTGTTCTGTAGAGACGTAGCATGCTACGTCTCTACGTGCCAAACAATTATATGTTCAAGATATATGGGGAAGTGATTTTCATAGCATTCCTTAGAAATTCTTGCAAAATCACTTCCCCAATCTAAATTATTTTGATTGATTGTTCAAGAAAAAACAGACACAGGTCTTTTTTACAGTGTTTACAATTTATTTCAGAAAATTTACATGCAAATTACAGTTTTTTATTGTCAAAAATGACAAGGTAAAAAACTAATTATTTATAAAAACAATATATTATATTTTTTTTACATTAATGGCACCTGACTTGCTCTGTAAATATAGGTAGATTAGACATTTTACAATTCAAATGCTTCGTTATAACTAATTCGACAATTCAATACAAAATCTGAAAAACAGAAAGGAGGTCAACCATGAAACAATTCATTCAAATATTTAAGATAATAATTATTGTAAGCGTCACATGTCAAAGCGTCCAGGCAGTCAATTATTATGTGGATACAAACGCATCAACTTCAGGCAATGGACTGAGCTGGACAACTGCATTAAAATCCATAAAAGAAGCCACAAATAAAGATTTGATGCCTGATGATATTGTTTATATCAAATCCAACACAATTTATAATCATTGCGATCATACAAAAACAGATTCTCAAAAGATTTCATTAACGACCTGTGTGTATATCACCCGAGGCGAAGGGGCGCACAGTATTAATATTGTTGCGAATTACAAAGCAGATAACCTGCCATTGGTTCATGTTCCAAATCTCGTAAAAATAAGTGATCATACCTTTGATCCAGTTTTAGATAATTTACCATTATATACCAGTCATTCATTAATTGATATTCACACACTGGATTATTATGATAAAGACATGGAGATTCCAGAAAACGATATTTCTGATCATGACGCCATTCATGATTATTTGGATGAAATTCATGAACAATTTATGAATGCATTGCGATATAACATTGTACAGCGATCTGTATCATCAGTCCACGCGAACCTGGAATTAAATACCGCCAGGAAGGTTAAAATCAGTCGTCAATACCCGGATCTTGTATGGCAGCACATTGGACCGGAGTATCGTTATCGTTTGATTATCGATCATCAGTTTTTTGAAGTTTCAGTCGATAAAAATGCATCAATCGTCAGGTTTAAAACGCCTGAACTGGAAAGTGGACCACATAAATATATGGTTCAGGTATTAAAAGATGGTCAGGTCGTATATCATCCGCCAAAAATGCATACACTTTATGTTTTGTCTGATCAGGAACAGGCAGATCTTCTTGAAGAAAAACAATTTATTGAAGAAATTAATCCTGAAAACAAATTCCTATTGGGGAATTACATGGAAGAAAAAGGATTGATTGTGGTTGCAATGGATCAATACCGACAATTTTTTGAACAAAATCCTGACGAAAATCAGATGCGTCCATATTTGATTAAAATATACAACGACTTAAAATTAAGTGATTTGAAACTTTCCGAAATCAAAAAGTACAATACTGTTATGTAAGACAACGATTGATATCAATAAAGAATGATTGAACAATAAACGTTGCTTTCACGAATATCCTGTGAAAACCCAAGATTAGATAAATAATGCCCACCAACATCATTTCCATAACGAAACTCATAGGCAATATCAATTGACAATTGATCTAAAATTGTCCATCCGGTACCCAGGCTAAAACCATAGATATGGTCCCCATTATTTTCTGATGGCATTGGATCGTAAAACAGGCCAAATCGAAATGGAATCAACCTGCGCTGAATGGGGTTAATCCAGATATATTCACCACCAATCCGCACTTGATATGTGCGATCCAATTGAAATTCATTTCTTGTACGACCAGACAGAGGGCATATCTGTTGACTTTCAGTTCGCATAAAAAAATGGTGCCATTGGGTTTCATAAAAATCTGCTGCGAGATAAAAATTTTCATGATAGCAATATAACAGCCCAACACCCCATGTTAATGGCATTTCCAGACTGGACCTTTGCAAAACATATTGCGTTTGACGATCCTGTGTCTTTGATGCGGATTGGAAATAATAGTTCTTTTGGGCGTATTCATTGACAGTGGCATGAAAAGGCGTTTTTACAACTGAACCCAAACGCCACTTTTCGTTGATATCCCAAATCATGCCGATTGTTGCATTATGGCCCTTGAAAGAATAGGTTGCTTTTATGTTCTGTCTTTCAATGTATGGGATATTGTCATAGATTCCCTCTGACATGACTTGATAACGACGTTCCCATTCATTTCCAAGCAGTCCATCTTCCCAATTATTAATCGTAATTCCCAAACTGAGTCTGGGTTGGATTATTTCCACACACCAGGAAAATCCCATTGCATACAAATCGCCTGTTTGTTCGTAGTCATGTTGCGATCTATACGATTCAATCTCTGTATTTTCAATAAATGGAAATTGCCAATGGCGGGAAAGTGAATACAGGCGCTGCGCAGAAGTTGCCAGAAACATATTGGTTCCCGATATCGCGATGGGAAATGCCATACTGAAATAATTGATTGACATCTTTGAAACAGATTGATTGCCGGATGATTTTTGATACAAAGAAAAATGATTCTTTTCCTGTAAATGATCATGCGAAACAACAAGTGAGAATTCTGGCTTTTTTAAATGGATCAATGCGGCAGGATTCCATGACGATGCAGTGGCATCGTCAGCAATACCCATAAATGCGCCCCCCATACCCAGCGCTCTTGCGCCCGAACCAACCGGATTAAAGGAACCAGGTATTTCAATGAGTGAAGCTGCATCGCTCCAACAACAGATATGAACCAGTATCATACTGACCAGTAAATATCTGGCGATATGTGTTTGCTTAAATGACATATATAATTATACAGATTTGAAACAAAATACTTTCACATGAAATCAATATGAATAATTATTTAGGAATACTCGAAAAATAAATTCCCCACTTATCTTGAACGTATAATCGTTTGGCATCGTAGAGACGTAGCATGCTACGTCTCTACAGTACAAAAACCCCATTCCTTATTGATTGTTTTTGATAATCTCTTTAATCTGTTTTTGCAGACGACTAACACAGAAAGAATATCCACTTTTTGATGAGATTTAAAACAAAGATGCCAATGGTAGATTTTAAATAATATCATTCATCGCAGATGTGATTTGAGATAAATCTGAAGGATCAATGATATAAGGAGGCATGGTATAAACCAATCGCCCAAATGGTCTGAGCCAGACACCACAATCTACAAATTTTTGTTGGATGTCTGCCATGTTAACAAAATCTTTGAGTTCAACAACACCGATGGCTCCCAACACCCTGACATCAAGCACTTTAGGAGAGTTTGAAAGGGGCATTAATTCCTGACGCAGTTGCGTTTCTATTGCTTTAATTTTTTTTTCCCACGATGAAGATAACAGCAATTTTATACTGGCCAAAGCAACAGCACAGGCCAATGGATTTGCCATAAAGGTGGGGCCATGCATAAAAACACCAGGATGTTCGGATGAAATCTGATCACTGACCGCTTTCGTTGTCAGTGTTGCGGCCATTGTCATATACCCACCGGTAAGTGCTTTTCCCAGACACAGAATATCTGGGGAAATATTGGCGTGTTCACAGGCAAACAATCTGCCTGTTCTGCCAAAACCTGTTGCAATTTCATCGGCAATAAGTAGAATATCGTATGATTGGCATAAAGATCTGACGCCTTGTAAGTATTTGGGCGAATAAAATCGCATACCGCCAGCCCCCTGAACAACAGGTTCCAAAATTACCGCTGCAATTGTATGATGATGTTTTTCAAGTATGCGTCGCATGCTTTCAAGGTCTTCTGGATCGTAATAATTGTAATCACAGGTCGGAGCTTTGGCAAAATATTGGGTTGGTAAAATCGTTTGAAATATTTCATGCATTCCGGTAACCGGATCACAGACAGACATGGCGCCAAAAGAATCTCCATGGTAACCGGATCGAATTGTTACAAGCTTTTTCTTATTGGGGAATCCGCTGGCAAACCAATACTGTATAGCCATTTTTATTGCCACTTCCACTGAAATAGAACCTGAATCACACAGAAATACTGTTTCCAATGCTGATGGCGTTATATTCACCAACAATTGAGAAATTTCTATGGCAGGCAAATGTGTCAGACCGCCAAACATGACATGTGACATGCTTTCTAATTGATTTTTTACTGCATTGTTCAGTATGGGATGATTATAGCCATGAATCACCGCCCACCACGAAGACATCCCATCGATAAGTTCTCTGCCATCGGAAAGTTTCAATTTAACGCCTGATGCTGAAACAATGGGGTAGACTGGAAGCGGATTGATCATTCCGGTATATGGGTGCCAGATATGTTGTTTGTCGAATGTTAAATGTGCATGGGTTGGGGCATTCATTTGATGTATCCTCAATATTTGTTTTATATCTGAAATTATTACATTCTTTTCGTCTATTGTCAAATCTAATGAATCGTTTTTTTGTTTCGCAAATACCATTGTAACGCAAATAATTGAGGGGATAAGGAGACGCCAAGAAAAAAAGAGGGACGTCTTAACTTATTCAAAAAAAAATGCGATTTTGTTATTTCAAATTGTCATGGGAAAAATTTAAATCAATTGAAAACATGGTATCAGATTCTTTATCTTGATGCATGTTTTTTTTCAACTTGGGAACATGGAAATCTTCAAGGATTTCATCCCGATAACTTCTTCGGTATTTTATCATACTTTTGATATCACTGTTTTTTCGTTTTAATAGATAGACTGCACCAGATTTTATTGCCTGTCCCATGATATACGCATTATTGAAGTCGATTCGTTTCAACAACTGACTATCCTTTTTGTGTGCTATTGACTGCGCATGTCCACTGGATTGGGATAAGGACACAAAAATGATCAACAGTAATAAACCAATAAGTGCTTGAATCATATTTTTCATTTGAACCTCCTTGAAAACTATTTATTTTTTTAAAACTGCGAACTGAAAGTTTGGAAAACCTGCCATACCTGATGTTTTAACGACCTGATGAATGGTTTTATATGGTAGATGCTGATCACAGAATATGACAATGGCGGAATTATCCTGATCTTTTTTGGAGTCACGATTGTGACGAATGGTCATCAGGTGCTTATACAATTCGGATTTTTCGGGATGTTGATGATCAAAGTTTGAAATCACGCCTTGATTGATATCTGCAATATGCTGATTGTCCACTTTCAGGCTATTAGACGATAACGAAACAGTAATATCTTTATTGCAATCAATCTGAGATGTCGATTTGGGTAATATCATCCCATTTTCAATATGTAATTTTTCCGGATTGTCAGAAAATGAAAACAACAAAAAAATCAATATGATCGTAAACATATCCATCATTGAGGTTATTTGTAGTTTTGGAATGACAAATGATGTTCGTTGAAATCTTCGTTGACCTAATGCCATAATGTGCACTCCTTTGTTTAAATTTTATCAGACAAAACCACATTTGGAAACAATTGATTTTGGTTTGTATTTCGGGCAACGTCCATTGTCTGAATAATTGTTTCGTACAAAATGTTGTCATCAGGAATAACCAAAATGGTATCACTTTCTGGATAATGCTTTTTCATATCCTGAAGATACCTCTGAATGTCAGCCAATGGAAATTGCTCCCCTTGCTTTTTCAAAGATATATCCCATTTTTTCAGATCGTTGACTGCCACCTGTTCAGATAGTGCATACAATTCAATTGTATTTGCTTTCATTTCTATTACCGGAATAATCGTTTTTGTTTCATTGGTTTGTGGGTTATCCTGATTCACCTTTGTTTGTTTGACAGGCACGGATGTATGGATGGCATTGATATCGAAAAAGCTTGCAGAACTTAATAAAAAAGGAATCAACACCAGAAACATATTCATAATTGGAACCATATCGATATCCGTATCTGTATCATTTATCTTTCTATTTCTGCCAAATCGTTTCATGAAATTTCCCTTTCACGTTTCATTAGGGTTAACGTATTGTAAAGCCCTAAAGCTTTTTCTTCCAACTGATCAATAATATAATCGCCCCGATTGTTCAGCATATAATATCCTGCAATACAGGGGATTGCGACAATCAAGCCAAAAGCAGTCGTCATCATCGCCATTGATATACCTTGTGCCAATATTTCCTGACGCATGGCTTCTGATGCTGATCCAACGCCTTTGAAAGCTGTAATCAATCCAAAAATGGTTCCCAGCAATCCCAGTAATGTAGCAATATTGGCAAACATCGTTAAATAATTGATACGTGCCCGAACTGTTGGTATTTCTCTAAGAATACTTTCTTCCATTGCCCGCTCGATATCCTTATCTTTTTTGTCTGATTTTAGCAAACCGGATTTGAGAATACGTCCCAAAGGATGGTTCTCAATCCGAACACATTCCTCAATGGCCCCGCGATAATTCACTTTCTCTAGATATCGAACAATATTCTGATATGATTGCTCAATATTTAATCGCAGTCGAAAATATAAAAACGCCGCGCGTTCAAAGAATAATGACATGGCGATAACTGAAACAGTTAATATCACATACATAAAAAATCCACCTTGCTGAATGGTATCTATCATTTTACCCTCCTTTTTGGTTGTTGTTAATTCAATAACGTTGTTTTGTATTATAGCAGTCTGTGTGCCAAAAAGTGTAATATTTGACATGTATTGATAACTATCTAATATTATTTGTATAACTAGTTTATCAATCATTTGAGCACCAGGAATTGAATGGCGCATAAGTGTAATTCTTTACGATTTTTTTGTGTATAACTGTAAAATTTTATAGTTTTGGACATATTCTGATACTTTCCAAAATTAATAAGGAATGCGCTGAAAATTAATTTCCCCTTTTATCTTTATTTAACATATAATTGATTGGCACGTAGAGACGTAGCATGCTACGTCTCTACAGAACAAAAACCCCGATGAACATTTTTTAAAAAGGGGAACTTATTTTCAGAGAATTCCATAGAAGGGGCAAAAAAATTATTTACGTTTTTGAACCTGGATTACGCTGAAGGGGATGAATAAGATGAAATAAAACACTTTAAATTCATCTTATTCATCTTTTTCTGCGAAATCCAGGTTCAAAAACGAGAAAGCGCTATTTTGTCCTACATTAATTGGGTGCATACACTTTTGCCCCATCTATGATGTCGATAACAATAATCATATTATGTCATGAAATAATTGCATCCTTTTTATAATTTGTACGCAAGAAATCTTGACAATGAACCATGAATAGTGGTAAAAAATAATTATTTTTTTATTGCATGTGATGAAAGGAGTTCTAAATGGCTGTGACTAAAGAATTATTGGATATTCTTGTTTGTCCTAAATGTAAAGGTGAGTTACATTTGGAAGATTCTGTGAGTGCCCTGATATGTGATCAATGTAAGCTCATGTATGAAATTAAAGATGGCATCCCCATTATGTTAATTGATGAAGCAAAACCCCTGTCAAAATGAGCATTCCACAGAAATCAAAGCCCGCATGTTTAGTCGTTGGCATGTTTATGCAAGACCGATCACTTTTTGAACAGATTGTAATAGAATTAAAACAAAACTTTGGTTCCATTGGTATGGTGAGCCGATGGTTTAATTTTGATTACACGACCTATTATGAAAAAGAAATGGGGGCCCCGCTGTATCGACGTATGATTTCATTTTTGGACCTGATAGATCCTGTCCAGTTGCCTGATATTAAATTGAAAACAAATCAAATTGAAGCGCATTTTTCTGATAATCATAAACGAAATATTAATATTGACCCCGGGTATATCGTTCCAGAACGTTTTGTGCTTGCAACAGGTAAAAATTATTCCCATCGTATCTATTTAGATAAAGGCATTTTTGCGGATTTAACCTTAATGTACCAGAAAGGGCAATTTCAACGACTGCCCTGGACATATCCGGATTATGCTGCTGATAATGTAAAATTTTTTTTAAATAATATTCGTAAACATTATTTATCAATGAGAGAGACACCATGTTTAACAGTATGACCGCCTTTTCAAGGGCTGAAAAAAGTACCCATACGATTCAGGTAATTATAGAAATCCGAAGTCTAAACAGTAAAAATCTGGATATGATTCTTCGATTGGCACCAACATATTTTGTTTTTGAAGATCAAATCAAACAAATGATTAAGCAATATATTAAACGCGGTCGCATTGAAACAATGATAAGCATTCAAGAAAACATTGAATCGCAGGATCGTTTTGAAGCCAATTTAGATCGTGCCACTGAATATTTAAAAGTGCTTAATCAGGTGATAGATCATTTTCAATTGAAACATACGATTGGCTTAAGAGATATCATGAGGGCGGGAAACATTATTAAGCCGCTTGAAAAAGAAAACGATTTAGAAGCTGTTGAACCCCTTGTAATGGCATGCCTTCAACAGGCCCTTGAAGATATTTGTGTGATGCGTGCGACTGAAGGAAAAGCGCTTTATCATGATATTGAGAATCGTTTGAATGATATGGGGCAATCATTAAACAAGATAACCACCCTTGCCAACGAACAGCTTGATTATTATTGCCAAAAACTACAGGAACGCATCGCCACCCTCACCCATAATATGGTTGAAATTGATCAAACGCGAATTGCTCAAGAAGCTGCAATACTTGCTGATCGAAGTGATATTTCTGAGGAAATTACACGCCTTGAAAGTCACATTGAGCAATTTAGAACACTTATGAGTGAAAACCAACCAGTTGGCAGAAAACTCAATTTTCTGCTACAAGAAATTGGACGTGAATTGAATACAATTGGCTCAAAATCTGGAAATGCTGAGATTTCAAGAATTATTGTCAATTTAAAATCTGAACACGAAAGAATCAGAGAACAAATTCAAAATATTGAATAGCTAAGGAATACTCGAAAAATAAATGCCCTAAGGAATACTCGAAAAATAAGTTCCCTATTTATCTTGAACGTAAAATCGTTTGGCACGTAGAGACGTAGCATGCTACGTCTCTACAGAACAAAAACCCCGATGAACATTTTTTCAAATGGGGAACTTATTTTCAGAGCTTTCCTAAGTCATCAAACGATGTCTGAAACAATTATTTGCGAACAAAAATTTGTAAGATATTAAGGAATGAATAAATGGAACAATGCCTTTTAAATTTAGGATTTGGAAATACTGTTGTTTGTGATCGTGTGATATCCATTCTTTCACCAAATACAGCGCCTATGAAACGCTTGAAAGATGAAGCACGTGATGAACGACGATTGATTGATGCGACACATGGACGTAAAACACGCTCAATGATCGTTACTGACAGTAATCACCTGATTCTCTCTGCTATTCAACCTGAAACCATTTCTCAACGATATGAAACAAGTCGTGGAAATGAAAACCCAATTAAATATTTAGATAAAGTCCAATAAAAATCAGGTACGCCATGAAAGGAAGACTTTTTATTATTTCTGCACCATCGGGTGCTGGAAAATCAACATTATGTAAAAAATTGCGGATGCACTACCCAAGTATTCAGTATTCAGTATCCTATACCACCCGGCATCCCAGAACCAATGAGTGTAATGGTATCGATTACAATTTTATATCCTGTGATGAATTTAAAAAAAAAATTCATCAAAACCAATGGGCCGAATGGGCATGTGTTCATGATAACTATTATGGAACATCGCGGGAACTGATTGAATCATACCTCGCAACAGGTCAAGATGTGTTACTTGAAATTGATGTTCAGGGGATGAAACAGATCGTTGAAATATTTCCTGACGCCATTACAATATTTATCAAACCCCCATCACTAGAGGTTTTGAAACAACGACTGGAAAGTCGTGGAACCGATTCCCCTGATGTTATTGCGAAACGTTTAAAAAATGCCAAAAATGAAATGGCGTTTGAACATCTATACAAATATTGTATTGTAAACGATGATTTAGATACTGCCAGCAAGGAATTAATTACGCTTTTTTCTAAAGACACATCATGAGCCCCCAACAATCTCGCCAGTTGTGTAATATTTGCCCAAGACAGTGTCCGATCGGATCAACAAAAAAGAAAGGGATTTGCGGTATTCCTCATGGAATATTCCTTTCTTCAGCACAATTGCATTATGGAGAAGAACCCATATTTACAGAAAAAGGGGTGGGGAATTTTTTTTTTACCGCCTGTAATATGACATGTGTATATTGTCAGAACTATCAAATTAGTCAAAACAATATGGGGCAACCTGTCAGCGAATCACTGTTTATTGATAAAATGTTTGCCTTTCAGGAGCAAGATTGTGCTTTTATTGGACTGGTTTCACCCAGTCACCAATCCCCCTTTATTCGAAAAGCCATTGAAAGCGCATTAAATCAGGGATTCAACACCCCAATCATTTATAATAGTTCGGCCTATGATGATGTCACGCAGTTAAAGAAATGGGAAGGCCTGATTGATGTTTATTTACCTGATATCCGATATTCTGATAATTGTCATGCATTGCGTTATTCGGGAGTTTCTGACTATCTCGAAATTTCACGTCATGCGATTACCGAAATGTATCGGCAGGTTGGAAACCCGATACTTAATTCAAATTCAGAGATTGTTTCCGGGCTATGGGTTCGTCACCTGGTTTTACCCAATGGATTATCAGGCTCGTGGGAATCGTTGTGCTTTTTAGCCTTGGAATTATCTCCAAAAGTGGGATTATCTCTCATGGCGCAATACAATCCTTTGTATCATGCCATGAAATATCCTGAATTATCACGATGTATCACGCAAAAAGAATATGATGATGTTATTGAAATGTCTAATTCACTAGGTTTTGAGACAGTTTTCTATCAGGATGTAAAAACATCGCCAGGTAGCTATGTTCCAGATTTTAATTTGTTGAAACCTTTTGTTAAAAACTATTGACAAATTTTTTACAATAGGATAATCATATTCTTTTTTTTAATCAATCCATATTGCAAACCTAAACAAGCATTAGGTTCGCTATAAATTAACTTTTCCAGACATACAAAACCGAATATTGTAATGGATAAGTTTTTTATAAAATCTAAAATCTGAAAAAAGGAGAATCACAAATTGGCAAATCATAAATCAGCATTAAAGCGTGCCCGGCAGAATACTGTTCGGCAGGAACGTAATAAAAAAAGTAAAACGCAAGTTAAAAAGAACATCAAAAATGTAATGACATCTATTGAAAACAAAGCACAGGAATCTGCTTCAGCTGCTTTAAAAACTGCACAATCTGTCATTGATAAGGCCGCCAAAAAAGGTGTTATCCATAAGAATGCGGCACGCAGAAAGATTTCAAATCTGGCAAGACGAATCAATCTTATGGCTGGTGCGTAACAGGTTAAATAGATAAAGAAGATTTAGACAAACAACATAAGGTGCGCATTTGCTCAATCTTATGTTGTTTTCTGGTGGATGATTATGGATTCAGAAAAATCAAAAAAAAAAGTGACTTATCGCATCGAAAGCGATAGCATGGGTGAAATCAAAGTCGCTTCGGACCGCTATTATGGTGCACAAACCGCAAGATCATTGATCAATTTCAAAATAAGCAATGAACGTTTCCCGCGGGTATTTATTCGTGCCATGGGGATTTTGAAAAAAGCCGCTGCTCAGGCGAATGCATCATTAAAGATGCTGGAAAATGAAAAAGCGCAGTTAATTGAGCAGGCGGCAAACGAGGTTATTGACGGCATTCTTGATGATCATTTTCCGCTGGTTGTATGGCAAACAGGAAGTGGTACGCAAACAAACATGAATACCAATGAAGTCATTGCCAATCGTGCCAATGAAATATTTGGTCAGCCACTCGGAAAAAAATATCCCATCCATCCCAATGATGATGTCAACCGGTCTCAATCATCCAATGATACCTTTCCAACGGCCATGCACATTGCTGCAAGCGAACAGCTTGATCGTGAATTGATTCCCGCAATTACACATCTTCGCAACACCTTTTTAAAAAAGACGCAAGAGTTTGAACTTATTACAAAAATTGGGCGAACACATCTGATGGATGCCGTGCCTTTAACCTTGGGACAGGAGTTTTCCGGCTATGTTCAACAATTGGATAACAGTTTGGTAAGGCTCAAAAGTGCCCTCAGCGGATTAATGGATCTTGCTTTAGGTGCAACAGCTGTTGGGACCGGTTTGAATACCCATCCACAATTCGCTGTCCGATCTGCCCAATATATTGCAGATATTACTAATCTGCCTTTTAAAAGTGCGCCCAATAAATTTGAAAGCCTGGCTGCGCATGATGCAATTGTTTTTGCGAGTGGTGCATTAAAAACACTGGCAGGGTCCCTAAATAAAATTGCAAATGACATCAGGTGGCTAGGTTCTGGTCCGCGATCAGGTATTGGAGAATTATTATTACCGGCCAATGAACCGGGAAGCTCAATTATGCCGGGTAAGGTCAATCCCACGCAATGTGAGGCCATGACAATGGTTTGTGCACAAGTTATGGGAAATGATACAGCAATTAATATTGGTGGTATGTCTGGGAATTTTGAATTAAATGTTTACAAACCCCTGCTAATTTATAATTTGTTAAAATCAATCCAATTGTTGACAGATGCATGCCGATCCTTCGATCAGAATTGTGTGCAGGGAATCTTACCAAATAAAACAGTGATAAAGGAGCATCTTGAACAATCATTAATGCTGGTCACAGCATTGAATCCAATAATTGGGTATGATAATGCCGCAAAAGTTGCTAAAAAAGCTTATGATGAAAATATTACGCTCAAACAAGCAGCAATCGATTTGGGATATATGACAGCAAAAGAGTTTGAACAGGCTGTCGTACCTGAAAAAATGACGCGTCCCATTAACCGAAAATAATTTGTTAATTTTTTTTAACCAAACAGTCGCTTTTACATATCTTCTCAATATTACGCAAAAATATTTGATTTTATTTATTATTATATATTATTATTGTATACAAGCTATTTTTCCTTAATGAAGTGGCGAAAATAATTCGTTACGAAAAACAAAGAGATGGAGGTCAAGATGAAAAAATTGAATTTATGTTTAATGATGGTCTTACTTTTCGTTTTAAACACCCTGGCTGTTTCAGCTTCAGAATGGCAACCTGAGATTAAAAAAAATGGGATTGATGCTTACAGTCGTGTCGTTGAAGGAACAGACATATTGGAAATTAGAGCCATTACTGTTGTCGATGCTCGAATGGAAGTAATCGCTGAGGTTTTACGCGATATCCCAGCCAATGTCGAATGGCGTCCGAAATGTGTAGAATGTCGCTTATTGGAACGGCATAATCGCAATGCCATGACAACCTACACAAGAATTGATCTGCCTTGGCCTGTGTCTGATAGGGATGTTGTCATTAAAGCGGATACATCCATTAATCTAAATACCGGTCGTGTTGTGGTATCTCTGGGATCGGTTGATCATTATAAAGCACCGCCGCCAGATGGCAATGTCCGAATCACTGAATTTTTTTCACAATATTATCTTGAATATATCAATCGAGAACAAACCGGAATTATTTTTACCACACGTGTTAATCCAGCGGGCAGTATCCCTACTTTTTTAGTAAATATGTTTAATAAGCGTTTTGCATATGAGGAGATGCTTGGATTAACCAATATGGTCAAAAAGAAAAAATATATTGCGGCTGGCAAACAATCTGAAGATAGAAAAACCATAGAAAATCTATTGCAAAGCAATGAAAAAGTGCAGCGCATTTTCAGAGCTCGATTGGATTCGTTTATAAAAGATAAAAAATTTGTTGATTTACTGGCAAATGATAAAAAAGTTATTCAGGTATTTGGTCAGGGAAGTGGCGAAATTGAAAGGCTTATTCTGTATGGTATGGGACTTCGGAAGAGTAAAAAAAAAGCTGTTAAAAAATTGCTGAAAGTTCACCTTCAGAATAATTCAGATTATAGCCCAGAGCTGATTGAAAATATTTGCAATGATGATATTTTGATATCATCAATACTGGATGGCCAACAACAGTTTTCATCATTTGATGAATTAATTCAAGAAACAATCAATCGAAAAATTGCATTTCAAAAATAAAAGGTGAGGGCGATCTTTCAAGCATTTGAATCTTGCCCTCATATCAAATCCATTATTTTCAAAAAAAAGTCAGTAGCTTCCTGGCTGGATATTATTCTCGTCCACATCCAAAAAATTACCATATCCCCCTTACTTTTTTGGGAATTGCTTATGGTTTGGCATGAAATATGCCAATAATTACATGGGGCGCATTCCCAAAAAGTAGGTTCGTCATTATCTGAATCATAATGAAAACAATCGCAACAAAAAAAACATAAAAAACCATAATACGATAATAATAATAAAGGAAAAATATGATTACCATCCCCTCATACCAAAGTATCTACGAAATCCACAAAAGTAGTCGAACCATTATATACAAAGCGATTTCCAAAAAAGACAACAGTTATGTTTTATTAAAAATTCTTAATGTCGCCTATCCCACTGATCATGACTTAAAACGTTATCATCACGAACATGACATACTTCGTCAATTGAGTGGGGCACAGGGGGTCATCAAAGTAAAAGAAATTATCAAGTATCATAATACCATTGTTTTGGTTTTTGCTGACTTTCAAGGCGTATCCTTATCAAAATTTATTCGATCTCAATCAATTGATATTCCTATATTTTTACGAATCGCACAACAAATTGTAGATGCGGTTAAATCGATTCACGCTACGAATATCATACATCAGGCGCTTCATCCAAATCATATACTTATTCATCCGGAAACACATGAAATATGTATTATTGGTTTGGATCAGGCAACAGCATATGGGCAACTATCATTACAGAATTCCGCTGAAGACAGAAATACAGAAGAATTGTTTTATATTTCACCAGAGCAATTAAAAAGAGATCAAAAGATACCAGGCTTTACATCTGATTATTATTCATTGGGAGTCATTTTTTATGAACTTTTGCTTGGTAAGCGACCCTTTACAAATATGGATCCGCTTGAACTCATTCATTCACATACAACCTTAAATCCAAAAGCACCAAAAGATGTCGATCCCAATATTCCAGATGTAATATCTGAAATTATTATGAAATTACTCAATAAGAATCCAAAAAATCGTTATCAAAGTGCTGAAGGGTTGCAATCGGACATTTTGCGTTGTAAAAAAATGATTCAACTCAATGGAAAAATTAAACCTTTCAAAATAGCTCAAAAAGATCATAACAAACGTATCGTTTTTAAAAACGTTTGTTATGGCCATAAGAAAGAACTTAATAAAATTATTGAAAGTTTTAACCGACTGAAAAAAATTAGAAAAAAATATAAATCTTCTCAAAATATCTATCCAGAGGAAAGCTCTGTTATTCAGGCCATAAAAATTACAGGTCAGGCAGGAATTGGTAAAACAAGTCTGGCAAAAGAAGCCATTCAATATATTTCGCAGCATGATGGCTATTGTATTCGCGGTAAATTTATGAGAATCCCTGAAAAGCCTTATCATGCTTTTGTTCAGGCCTTTGAAGAACTGGCACATTATTTATTGGCTGAAGAAGAAATTGTTCTGGCAGAATTGAAAAATAGTATTCAAAAAAATCCAGCTATCAATTCAGGATCATTAATCTCTATCATTCCTGCTTTTAAATATTTGTTTGATGATAATACAAAAATTGATCAATCCTCAGTCATACCTGGCGCACAAATTCTGGTGCAATCCATTGGTGCTTTACTATCTGATATTACACGATTAATTCATCCTGTTGTCATCTTTCTGGATGATTTTCATCTGGCTGATCAAGCATCCATTCGTTTTCTTCAAGAACTGACATTTGTTCAAAAGGCATATGTGATGATTTTATTTGCCTATCGTCCCTTTCACAATGATTATTATAAGGACTTTCAATATGTTTTTAATAATTTTTCTGATCACTCCATCAGTGAAATAAAACTTCACCCTTTGAATCTTACCGATGTCCAATCCTTTATCGCCGGTATACTAGATATGTCAGAATCAAATGTAATGGATTTTTCCAGCGTGATACTAAAAAAAACCAATGGCAATCCATTTTTTATGCGTGAATTTCTTGCGAAACTCAATCAAGATCATATACTTGTTTATGATCATGAATCAGGGCAATGGCAGTGGGATAAAAAGGCGATTTCCAGTCAAACAATTACTGAAAATGTGGTTGAATTCATGACCGAAACCATTCAAAAATTAAGTCCTTCTATACGATTCATACTCGAATTTGCTGCATGCCTTGGATATGAGTTTTCTCAGGAATATCTTGCAAAAACATGTGATATGCCTGAAACTGAAATCTTAAACCTTTTGTGGTTGGCGATAAGCAAAGGATTGATACTTCCAGTCATTACTGATTTTCAACATAAAAATTTAGAAACATTTGGGCCAAAGGATATGTCCAATACCAGATATCGATTTTCTCATGAAAGAATCCATCGGGCATTCTATACCAGAATATCCAGCCAACAAAGACAGCAAATGCATTATAAAATTGCCAAAATCTATTATTCCAGCTATCAGAGTGAATCAAACGCGCATATCTTTTTTTTGGTTAATCAGTTAAACCTGGCATGTATCATTGAACCACCTTTTGATATTTATCAAACCATCAAACTGAATCTCGAAGCAGGAAAGCATGCTAGAAATATTTCAGCCATTGAACCGGCATATTATTATTTTACAAAATCCATCGAATGGATTGAATTATACACTGATTTAAAGTTCGATGCGCATGTTGTTTTTGTTTCTTATTACGAAGCGGCCCGATGTGCATTACTTATGGGAAGATATGATCAAATTATCACACTTGCAGAAAAAGCGTATCAGTATTGCACAAATATTCGTGATTTGGCACGCATTCAGGAACTGAGAATTTATGCATGTGGTGCGCAAAACTTACCCGAACAAGCGATTAAACTGGCAAAAGATGTTTTACAAAAATTTAATATTGAGTTTCCAGAACAACTTTCAGACAAGGCGGAAAAAGAAAAAATCGCAGATCTTTTATCCCAAATCCAAGCGTTAAAGGATAACTCATTGAGTCAATTGCCAAAAATGAAAGATCAAAACACTCAAACCGTTCTAAGAATCATATCGTCAATACATGCCCCCCTTTTTTATGCGAAACCAGATTTATATCCAGCGATTATCTGTAAACAAATGGAAATGATTTTGGAACATGGCAATTCGCTTCAATCAGTCAGTACATTCTGTTCTTTTGCAGCATTATTATGTAAACATAAAATCCATATCGATAAGGCCATTGAAATAGCCAGGCAAGGTATACAGTTGAGCCAGGCCTACAACAACGAAGCTTTCAGCATTCGCGCAATTTTTATCGCTTATTCTTTTGTATTTCCATGGAAATATTCTCTTGGCTCCGGGTTGAAAATGCTCAGAAATGGATACGAGAGAGGCATGAAATGTGGTGAATTTGAGTATTGTGTTTATTGTATTCGAACATATTTTTTTCATGGATTCATATCAGGAAAGAAACTGACAGACATTGATTGTGAATGTCGCCAATACGAAATACAATTAAATCGCTTTTCCTCTGATGCATCACGAACGTTTTTATCTGATTTGCAAGATCTTATTCGCATATTTTCCCAATCAGGACAGACACTTGTTGATGAATATTTGATACGACAGCAAAAAATTCCGGTTCCGATACAGGAACAATTTTATTTACAGAAACTAATCGCTGTTTATCATTTTCAGGATTTTGAGAAGGCTTATGAATGCCTCAATAATGTTAACAAAAAAAGTGTGACGATCAACTATACAATTATTCAACCCTTACTATCTTTTTATGAATCCCTGATTTTACTTTCTGTCTATCCAGAAAGAACAGATCATCAAAAAAAACAGATCATCCAATCTGTTGAACAGAATTTGCATCAATTAAAAGAGCTAACCGATTTAAATCCCAAAAATTTTGCTCACTTCTATGCATTGGTAAATGCGGAAAAGGCAAGCGTATTTCATAATTTTGAAAAAGCGATGTCCTTTTATGATCAGGCAATTGATCTGGCACGCGAAAATGGAAATATGAACGATCAGGCTTTTGCCAATGAACGTGCTGCCATTTTTTATTATGGCAAAAATCGCAAAAGAATTGCCAGTCTATACATGTGGGATGCGATCTATTGTTACTCAAGATGGGGAGCATATGCCAAAGTATCACACATTGAAAAAAAATACCCGGAATTATTGCTTAATAAACAACTTGAAAGAAGTAACGCACCTCAAGCTCAATTGTATCAGCCCTTGCAATCAAATGACAGTATTGATTTGAGTGCTATTATACAAATGTCTCAAGCACTTTCTGAGGAAATTGTATTTCAAAACCTGGTTGACAAATTAATGAAAACAGTTATTGCCCATGCTTGTGCCAAAAAAGGAATTTTAATTCTTCAATCAAAAAATGAATGGGTCATTGAAGCTGAAATGAACCCTGATAAGTCCAGCGATGTTCAAATGTACAGTGAGCCGGTTACATTATCAAACAATTTATCTCTGGCGATAGTCAATTATGTGACACGAACGAATGAAAACATTGTTTTGTCTGATGCGTCCAATGATATTCGATTTATGCACGACACATACATTTCATCACAATCTCCGCGATCAATCATGTGTATTCCTATTATCAGGAAAAAGGGATTGACAGGCATGTTGTATTTGGAAAACAATTTAACTTCAGGTATCTTTACGCAAAATCATGTTGCAACACTGGAATTGTTAGCAGCGCAGGCAGCAGTATCAATAGAAAATGCGCGTTTGTATGATGCGCTTAAACAATCTGAATATCAATATCGATCATTGGTAGATAACGCAATAGAGGGGATCTTTCGATTAAGTGCTGAAGGTGAATTTATTCGGGTGAATCCAGCCATGCTATCCATTTTGGGTTTTTCTTCTTTCAATGAATTGACACGAAAAATTCCAAATTTATTTTCCGGTCATATTATTGATAAACAGGATGCAGAAACAATTTTGTCAGTCATTCAAAAAGACTATTTCATTTCTGGATTTGAAACGTGCTGTCATTTGAGACATAACAAAAAGATTTGGGTAACAATTGCAGCGCAGAGTATTATGGATAGAAATGGGAATATCCTTTATTATGAAGGTGCCATGATTGATATTACCGAAAGAAAAGAAAAAGAGCGGCTTGATCGTGAAAGACGTGCGGCGGAAAGCGCCAATAAAGCCAAAACAGAATTTCTGGCCGGTATGTCACATGAAATTAGAACGCCGATGAATGGTATTATCGGAATGATTGATTTGCTTCGAACCACACCGCTGAATACAGAACAACATGAATTCCTGGAAGTAATTTATTCATCAGCCCAGGGTCTGGTTCATTTGATTAATGATATTCTGGATTTTTCTAAAATTGAAGCGGGTAAGTTGGAAATCACCCAAAAACCTTTTCATTTAAAGAATTTGGTATTGGATGTATATCGGATGTTCCAGGCAAACGCACTCAAAAAAGGGGTTGCATTCAATGCGAATTATGATGACAACCTGCCAGTTGCATTTTCAGGTGATATGTTTCGAATAAGGCAGATCCTGAGTAACCTGGTAAGTAATGCGGTGAAATTTACAGACAGCGGACATATTCTTTTAAGCGTTAGAGAACGATCAAAAGATCAACATATGATTAATGTAGAAATGAAACTGGAAGATACAGGTATTGGATTAACAGAAACTGCAATGTCTCGAATATTTAACAAATATGTTCAGGCGGATAACTCAATCGCAAGTGGATATGGTGGGACGGGGCTTGGCCTTTGGATTATCAATATGCTTGTAGATAAAATGAATGGTGATATTTCAGTAGATAGTACACATGGTCAAGGCAGTGTATTCACTGTTGTTTTGCCATTATCCCCTGTGGATGAAAATTCATTTGAAGTAGAGGAATCAAATCATTACAATGCTGATATTGCATTTCAACACCAATATAATGCGAAAATACTTCTGGTTGAAGATAATATCACCAATCAGTATGTCACATCAATGTTGTTAAAGCGCTTTGGTTGTATGGTGAGTATAGCGAACAATGGTGAACAGGCTTTGGATACAATATCAAAAAAAAATTTTGACATTATCTTTATGGACTGTCAGATGCCAATAATGAATGGCTACGATGCTGCAACACAAATCAATAAACAAAATCTTGCGCCCAATACACCCATTGTTGCTGTTACTGCAAATGCATACAAAAAGGACCTTGATCATTGTTTGGCCTGCGGAATGACTGATTATCTGGTGAAACCTGTTCAAAAAGAGACGATTGCACAGATATTAAGCAAATATTGTCAGACGAAAAAAATTTCTACATCTCCAAAAAAATTCCTTTATGAAGCCCATGATGCAGAGTTAATTGATATGAATCATATTTCATCTTATGTAGGTAACGATCTGAATGAAATACAAATGGTCTTAACAATATTTATTAATGATATTGACCCGCAGTTGCGTGCCTTAAAATCAGCCATTGATAAAAAAGAACATCAGGACGTCGATAAAGTTGCGCATGGAATTAAAGGCGCCTGCGCTGATATTGGCAGTAAAAGAATTAAAGAAACTGTATTATCAATTGAGCAAGCTGCCAGAAATAAAGAAGTTGATAAGTATCGATCTCAATATATACAGCTTGTGAATCTGGTACAGGATTTAATCAAACTTTCAAAAGGTTAAGGCCTTGATCATAATTATGTGCAACAATTTTTTATAAGATAAAAAAAACGAGAAAAAAAATAAGGAATACTCGAAAAATATTTTCCCCTTTTATCTTTAACATATAATCCTTTGGCACGTAGAGACGTAGCATGCTACGTCTCTATAGAACAAAAACCCCGATGAACATGTTTTTCAAATGGGGAACTTATTTTTCGAGCATTCCTAAAAATATATGGAAATTGGGATGTCTCTTTGATAGATAATATGATACTTGCATTTTTTGGATAATCGGGTTAATAATATAGATATATTGAAAAGCGAAGAACGCTTGCATTTCTAACTTATCAAATAATGAGGAGAAATTATGTGTCAATTCAAGAGATTCCCTATTAGAAAAAAAATTTGTCTATTATCAATCCTTTTAATTGAGGCCTTCGTATTTAAAACAAATAATTGTCTTGCAACAACTTCGAAAGAAAATCAGCCGGTATCAATCATCAATAAGGAACAAACTGAACCGATCAATAAGACTTCTGTTGAATTGTTAATACAAAAACCCCTGCAACAACCAGATAACTTACCCAAAATACAAATGCCTCCCACAAAAGAAGATACCGAGGTGTCTGGTAGCCAAACAAACACACCTGTTGATCGATCCTGTGATGATGACAAACCAGCAAATGAAATGCTTGACAAAAAGATACCTGGAACAATTGAAGATAACAAAAATGCCAAACAAACCAAGAATATCGGCAAAAAATCGGTCCCACCTGTAAAAGAGGTGCCCAGGGTCAAAGGATATGCCTTTGTTGAGGCTGTAATCCAACCCCTGGAATATGAACTAAATGATCGTTTTTGGGGCTGGCGACCAAATGACATTATCAACGTTACAGATAATGTCAATAATTTACAACTGGGTATATTGGAAGTCATCCGCAGGACAGTCATTGTTCTTGCAAATCGCATCTCACGCACAGGTAGTAATGATACACTTGATGAAAATCTTGAAAATGCAATGAACTGGTTAATGATAAAAGCAAAGCAATACTGGTTTCCATCACCTGAATCGAAATACAGTCTGGCCATTGATGAGCTCAGAGAATATCTTGATCGTTTAGAAAGAGGACGTGCGCTATTTTATATCAGAACCGATAATCTCATCCCTTTGCTGGAGACTTATGAAAATTTGTTGGGCGGGTGTGATCAAAGCTTAACAATCAAAGAAGATGATGATGGCCCCATTACGTCATCAAAGGCAGACAATTATTTTTTTTATGCCCAGGGCGTTGCTAAAGCGTTGGGGTCCATTTTCAGAGGCGTGCGAAAAGATTTTTATGTTACTCTGGAATCTGTTCATGGGACACAAATATTGGATCAAGCCATTGAATCCTGTGATATTGCAACCAATATCAACCCTTGGCTTGTTACTGAAGGCAGTTTGAGCAGTATTTTTGCCAATCATCGGGCCAATATTGATCAACCCATCAATCGCATTCGTTTTTATATGCATGTATTAATTAAAACCCTCAAAGGCTATTAAAATTGAAGTCGTGGAATCGACGCACCCAAAATTTTGGATTTGATTAACAGCTTTAGTTCATTAATATGACGAATATTGCCTGAAAGGACCATTCATGAAGCAAATCAAACAGGCTATCGACAATTTACATCGAAACATGGTTGATACTGAGCAATCAACCTTGTTTTCATTTGAAGACATTCTCGAACAAACACGAAAGCACCCCACACAGGTACTTCGCAATGTTTTTCAAGTTTTTCATGACATGGTTAAAAATTACATTGGCGAAGGCATTAACGAATACCCGGATGATCCAGAATCCATTGGTTATGTATCATATGATTGTAGTCAGTTATTTGTAAAGGATTCTGACCATCCTTTCTTTGCAGATCGATTGTTTGCCAATCGCCTTATTGCGCTTAGCGAATCATTCAAACGAAGCGCGCAGCAAAACAAAATATACGTTTTTGAGGGCCCACCGGGTAGCGGCAAAAGTACGTTTTTGAATATTCTATTAATGAAATTTGAGGAATATACATCCACTGAACAGGGAATGCGATATGAAACTGTTTGGCATATTGATCAAAAATTGTTCGGAGGCCATTACAAAAGACAATCAAATCCAGTAACAAAGAAATTGCTTCAGTTATTATCTCAGGAAGATCCGGGATTGTCTCAGGAAATACCAGATGAAGAACCTGATTTTGCATTTCGTGATGGAATTATTGAGATACCATGTCCAAGCCATGATCATCCCATTTTAATGATTCCAAAATCACATCGTCGCGCATTTCTTGATGACCTTTTCCATAACAATGAAATCAAATGGAAACTCTTTACCGAAAAAGAATACGAATGGGTGTTTCGTGAAACACCCTGTACCATTTGCAGTTCATTATTTGAAGCCCTTTTGGATCGCTTGCAAAACCCGCGCAAGGTATATCAAATGATTCATGCACGCCCCTATCGGTACAACCGAAGACTGGGTGAAGGCATCACTGTTTATAATCCAGGGGATAAACCCATGAGAAAGCAGGTCTTGGATAATCCAATGGTCCAAAAGCAGATTAATCGTGTTCTATTGGACAGCAATCGGGTCAAATATATTTTCTCTACATATGCCAAAACAAACAATGGTATTTATGCGCTCATGGATATCAAATCGCACAACAAGGATCGACTAACAGAATTGCATAATATTGTCAGTGAGGGCCTACACAAAGTTGAAGATCTTGAAGAAAATGTCAATTCGTTGTTCATTGCCTTGATGAACCCTGAAGACAATAAAAATATTTCAGATTTTCCATCATTTTCAGATCGTATTGAAATTGTCAATATCCCCTATATTTTGGACTGGCATACTGAGGTAGAAATCTACCATAACATTTTTGGCAAACATATCTATAACGTTTTTTTGCCCAGGGTTTTAAACAATTTTGCGCGTGTAATCATATCAACACGCATGAACATGAATTCCCCTGCTACCATTGAATGGATTGATCATCCAAGTAAATACAGCCAGTATTGTGATGAAAACCTTCAATTACTTCGTATGGAAATATATGCAGGCATTATTCCTGCGTGGCTTACTGAAGAAGACCGCAAACGTTTTACCGCAAAGCGCCGACGAAAAATATTGGCAGAATCAGATAATGAAGGGCTTACAGGTTTTTCCGGGCGGGACTCTATAAAGATATTCAATGATTTTTATTCAAGTTATTCCAAAGACAATCAATTGATCAATATGTCCATGTTGTTTAAGTTTTTTTCCAAATACAATAAAGAAAAAGAAAACAATAAAATTTCAGAATCATTTCTTGAGTCATTGGTTCAAATGTATAACTACACTGTTCTTCAGGAAGTTAAGGAATCGTTGTATTATTATAATGAAGAAGAAATTGCCAGGCATATCAAGCAGTATATTTTTGCATGTAACTATGAATCCGGTACACGCCAGACATGCCATTTTACTGGTGAAAACATTGATATCAATGATGATTTTTTTGAAAATTTTGAATCACGAATTTTCCAGACATCCAAAACGATTGAAGAGCGCCTGACCTTTCGTAATGATATTCAGAAAGAGTATACATCAAAAACACTGACCCAGGAAATGATAATCGATGAAAAAGATATCGTAGATACCCGGTTGTATGAATCTCTTCATGAAAGATATGTACATAATCTAAAAGAAAAAGTGCTGGATCCTTTCCTTGATAATCAGAATTTCAGACGCGCCATTAAAGATTATGAAACAGAAGATTTTAAAGCCTATGACAAACGAATTCAACACGATATATCTTTTTTAATTCAAAATCTATGCAATAAATTTGGCTATTCCGACCAGGGCGCAAAAGAAGTGTGTATTTACGTGATTGATAACGACTTGCCAAAAGAATACAGCTCAAACAAATAAGACCAGGAACATTATGGAATCATTGAATAATTATCATTCGTATATTGTATCCAAAGGCAAGCCAAATGTGACGCGGATAACAAAACCAGTCGTTTTTCTGGATCGTGATGGTGTTATCAATATAGATTCATCTGCATATATAAAAACACGAGATGAATTCCACTTTCTTCCAGGAAGTATTGAAGCTGTTAAACAATTAACACAAAATGGCTTTGCCTGTATTGTCATTTCGAATCAATCTATGATTCATCGAAAGCTATCAACCCTGGCAAATTTAATGGATATGAATCAATGGATGCTATCCCAGATTGAGATCAATGGTGGTCATATTCAGGATATATTTTTTTGTCCCCATGGACCCGAATCTGGTTGTGATTGCCGAAAGCCAAAAACCGGTCTTCTAGAAAAAGCCGCATCTGTATATGATATTGATATATCCAAAACAATAATGATCGGTGACCATCTAAAAGATATACAGTGTGCCAATCATGCGGGATGCGCACGCACCATATTGGTTCGAACCGGTAAAGGGCAAACAACAGAGTCTATTCTTGATCACAAATTGATCGTTCATTTTATTGCTGATTGCTTGCTTGATGCGGTAAAGTGGATTATTAACTCAAAAAAACAATACATTTGACATAATGATATGTCTTTATAAAAAGAAAGACTGGTCCAATCTTTTGATTTGATCTGTCCGATTATAATCGCTATCCATTTATATCAAAAAAAGGAGAAAAAATGCATCATCATGACCATGACCATAATCATACGCATTCAATGACTGAACGAATTGAAAAAATTATCAGCCACTGGATTAAACACAATGATGACCATATCCAAAACTATAAAGATTGGTCAGAGAAAGCAAGCCAGGAAAGCCTTTCAGAAGTATCAGAACTACTGAATGAGGTTGCATATATGAGCTTGACAATTAATGACAAACTTAAAAAAGCACTGACCTTTTTTAATTAAGGAATTCTTGGAAAATAAGTTCTCCATCTTAAAAAATGTTCATCGGGTTTTTTGTACTGTAGAGACGTAGCATGCTACGTCTCTACGTGCCGAACTATTATACGTTCAAGATAATGGGAAACTTATTTTTCGATGATTCCTAAGGCATTCTCGAAAATATCATACTCTTTTTTTTGTGATCGTACAAAAAAATAAGTTCATGTAGAGACGTCGCATGCGACGTCTCTACAGTGCATTTACCTCAAAACAAACAATATCAATTATAAGAAATATTAAAAATCCAGCACCCTATTTCTAAGGCCGAACATGATGAAAGAGATCAGACCAGTCGGATTAATCGGACTGGTCTGACTGAAACAAATGATTAAGTTATGATTATAGGCAGCGTTAATCCTCAGACTTTCGACCACGATATGGAAAAATGACAAGCTTCCGGTAATAACCGGAACCGATACTTTGCGTTTTCAGTGAACTGTCATTTTTTAGGGCCAAATGGATAATACGTCTGTCGTGTGCATTCATGGGACTGACTGTTTCAGGGCGTTTTGATTTTTTCACTTTATCTGCCAGTCGGAGGGCCAGTTTTGTTAGATTTTCTTCTTTGATGCGAAGATAGCCCTCAACATCAATTCGGACACGTAGTTTTTGTTTGAAACGTGTTCTGTTGACAACTTTGTCAATTAAAAATTGCATGGCTTCCAGGGATTGGCCATGCTTGCCAATAAGTACCGCTGTATTTCCACCTTGAATATGAAAAAATATCTGTCCACGTCGCGCAGATGGTGTCACTTTGGCATCCTCAGTGATGGCGTCAACAATTCGTTTGAGCACCTTGTATCCTTTTTGAACATATTCATCTGACAAAATGGGATCATCCGCATCGCTGGCTTCATCATGTTCTTTTATCGGTTCCTTTTCCGGCGCTGAACTTTTATCGGATACTGGCGTACGAGATGGTTTGGTGTCATCAATTATATCTTTATTGTCTTTATCAGTGTTTTTTTCTTCGGTTCGCTTTTCTTTTCTTTTTGGATATGAATCCAGGGAATGAACACGAATCTTTGCTTTTTTGGATCCGACCAAACCAAATATTCCTGTAGAACCATATGAGATTACGTCATACTTCAGTTTATCTTTTGCTACGCTTAACTCTTTACTTGCCTGTTTTACTGCATCATCAGCGGTTCTACCGACAAATTCAATGTAATTCATTCAACTAACCTCCATTTACTCATTTTTCTTGTTAATGTAGTATTGCTGCAAAATAGATGCCACATTATTGACCAGCCAATACAGGACTAAGCCTGCAGGAAAATTGATAAAAATAAATGTAAAGAATAGTGGAAGAAACATCATCATTTTGGCCTGACTTGGATCTCCCGGAGCGGGCGACATTTTTTGTTGAAGAAACATTGTCCCCCCCATAATGATTGTTAGAACGGGGATACCATAGGGCTCTTGCATCAAAGGAATGTAGCCTTCAAATTGAAACAATCGATCCGGTGCAGACAGATCGTTAATCCATAAAAAGAATGGCGCGTGACGAAGCTCAATTGCCTGATAAAGCATTCGATAAAGCGCAATAAATACTGGAATTTGAATCAACATCGGTATACATCCGCCCAATGGATTGACCTTGTATGCACGATAGAGATTCATCAGTTCTTGATTCATTTTTTGGCGGTCATCTTTATACCTTTCTTGTAATTCTTTCATCTTGGGTTGAAGCTTACGCATTTGATTCATGGATTGGTAACTTTTGTTACCCAACGGCCAAAAAAGAATTTTTATCAATATTGTCAATAAAATAATAGCAATACCATAATTGGGTATATATTGATAAATAAGATTCATCAAATATAAGCAGGGCCTTGCAATAATATCAAACCATCCAAAATTAATAATTTCATGGAGATCGTTTTCAAACCCATTGAGGATTTCAAGGCTTTTTGGACCAAAGAAAAGACTAAAATTATACAATTGCTGTTTTTGTGGCTCAATATTGGCATGAGGCATTTGAAGATCAATCTGAATTATTTCATCATTGAGCCATATATGGGCTTGAATGTTTTCCTGAGTGTCTAAAGGTAAAACAGCGCTCGCAAAATAGCGATCCTCAAGTGCGACCCAGGATATCTTTCCGCCATGAATGCCACTGTCTTCAATATCGTCAATCGCAATTTCTTCCAGATTGTTATTCAAATGAATGGCCGGCCCTTCAAAAATGTATCCACCTGCATTTTCAGGTATATGGTTGCGTATCGAGATCTGAAGTTGATCACCAAGTTGCGTATCAGTCGTATTTTCAATTCCAACTGTCAGGCCAATCATATAGGATTTTGGATCAAAAAAATAGGTTTTGACAATTCTGATGCCCTGAGGGAGCTGGTAAATAAATTGGATATTTCTGGGAGCTATCACCTCTATCAAGTTTTGCGGAATATTTGCCTCATAAACAACTTTGTCAAGATCGGGAATCACATTGTTTTTAAAAGAAACAAGCGCTGTTCCCAAATTTTCCAAATGAATCACATCCATAAAGGTTGAATTGTCTGCAAGGGTTGTTTTATAATCAAACAACGTAATCGACTGAATTGCTGCACCACGTTCAGACATGATCACCTTAAACAAAGGGGTTTGAACAATAATCTGTTTTGCGGGCGTTTCCGAAGATTGATTGGCTGGTGGAATTACAAGCTTTTTTACTGTCTGATTATTCTCAGGTAAAAGCGTTTTATCCAGTTTATCTATTTGTTTTGGTGCATCGGGTAATTCAGATGCAACCTTTTCAGCCAGCTCTTCTGGTTCTTTAGGTGGTTTTTCGATAAAATAGTTTTGCCATACCAAAAGCACGAGAAAAGAAAGTGCAATTGCAAGGAGAAACCTGATCTGTTCCATTCATAATTCTCCAGGGATTTTTGAATAAGAATCCCATCAATATTTTTAAACAAACTTTTGTTAAATTGGGTCATACCCGCCCGGATGAAAAGGATGGCATTTAAGAATTCGTCTGATACTCAAATACAGACCTTTGCCCGGGCCATATTTCGAAATGGCCTCACAGGCATATGTAGAACAAGTGGGATAAAATCGACACGTTGGTGGAAATAATGGGGATATTGCAATTTGATAAAAGCGAATCCACTTGATAAATATCCATTTGAACAAATTAGACATCAGCAACCTTCTGATAAACGTTTAAAAAGGGCCATTAAGGCATCCACGCATTGTTGATTGGAGTGATCTCGAACCTGTCTTTTTGCAATAACATTGATATCGCAATTATGTGTCAATATATGCCTGTTCTTTCGGAAAGTTTCTCGTACCAAACGTTTTATCCGATTACGTACAACAGCATTTCCTGTTTTTTTGGTGACGGTAATCCCCAACCTGGGCGCTTGCATTGATGAATTTTGAGCATAATTAAAAAGAAACAAATGGTTTTGAATACGTTCACCATAATGTTTTAAATACTCAAACTCACAACGTTTGCGCAATCGATAGTTTTTTGGAAATAAATTCACCAATCAGGCGCTCAATCGTTTTCTGCCCCGTGCCCGGCGTCGATTGATAATTCTTCGCCCTGCCTTGGTTGACATGCGTTTACGAAAACCATGTGTTCGTGCACGTTTAATTCGACTTGGTTGAAATGTTTGTTTCATTGTTTTTTCTCCATTCTCTTTGTTTAGGGTTTTTTCAATTTTCTTGGGTTTGGGTTAAAGAAATATAAAAGTGGTGCGATACAAATCACAGTTGAGGATTTTTGTCAAGCAAGAACTGGCTTCATAATATTTTTTGTTCTATTTAGGAAAAACATGATTGACAATTACGAAATAATATCATATAAAGGCAAACTTTTAATTGTCAGGTAAAATTTTTTTTTAACCTGTTCCAGAAAACAAACATGAATAATAACATATAACTATAAAGATGCATGGAAAAGAGTTATTGTGCGCGTTACGAGAATCGAAAAGCTCAAAAAACCATGCGTAAGGAGAGGGGAATCATGGCAGAAGGAATTATTGAAATCAGTGACAGTGATTTTGAAGAAAAGGTTCTTAAATCAGAAAAACCGGTTGTTGTAGATTTCTGGGCATCCTGGTGTGGACCATGTAAAGCCATCGGACCGGTTTTGGAAGAGCTTGCCAAAGAAATGAGTGATAAAATTGTTATTGCAAAATGTAATGTTGATGAAAATCAAGGAACACCAACAAAATTTGGTATTCAGGCGATTCCAACACTGATTTTCTTTAAAAATGGTGAGGCTGTTGACCGGATTACCGGTATGGTGCCAAAATCAAAAATTGAAGAATCTATCAATAATATTGTTTAAGGCGGAATGATATGCACAGATCACATAAATTTAATATGGTCGGGAAATTTATTTTGATCACCATATTATGTATGACGATAAGCTGTGCAAGTGGACCGCCAAAAAGAGAAAAAAAAGCCAATGAACTGCTCAAGGAAGGTGAACAATTATTCCAGGCAGGTAAATATCAAATGGCTATCGACTCTTTTGAAAATTTAATTGATTGGTACCCTTTTAGTGCACATGCATCAAAAGCAGAATTGCGGATTGCTGATGCACATTATCATTTGGGACAATATCATGATGCAATATTTGCTTATGAAGGCTTTGAGCGCTTACATCCAACACATGAAAAAGCGCCTTATGTTCTGAACCAAATAGGCACATGTTTTCTCAATCAGTTGGATACAATAGATAGAGATCAAACACCAGCGATACAAGCTGTTAGATATTTTGACAGGATTCGCCACGAGTACCCACATAGTCAATACGCTATTGAGGCAATAAACAAGATGATGACTTGTTACAAAAGTCTCGCAGAAAATGAATTTTATGTGGGATCACTTTATTATAAGGCAGAACGATATCAAGCAGCACTCAATCGATTTCAGGTAGTGATTACACGATATCCTGATGTTGGGGTTCATCATAAAGCAATTGAATATATTGCGAAATGCCGCATTGCCATGGCCAAAAGAGGTCAAAGCAGCACAAGATAAGGAGATAAAGACGCATGTCAAAGGTATGTGAAATATGTGGTAAAAAACCAATGGTTGGTAATCATGTCAGCCATGCACATAATGTGAATAAACGAAGATTTAACCCAAATCTTCAGCGTGTTCGTGCGCGTCATCAAGGACAGGTAAAAAAAATTATGGCATGTACACGTTGTATTCGCTCTGGAAAAATTGAAAAGGTTCCGCGGGGAGAACAAAAAAATTAGGTTATAATATTTTTTTTGTTGACAAATAATGATTAAAAGGCTATATTGAGTTCTTCATTAAATGATGGGTCGTTAACTCAGTCGGTAGAGTATCTGCCTTTTAAGCAGAGAGTCGCGTGTTCGAGCCACGCACGACCCATAAATATTTTGTCCCCATCGTCTAGCCTGGTCCAGGACACCGGCCTTTCACGCCGGCAACAGGGGTTCAAATCCCCTTGGGGACGTTAGAAAAACCCTCTCGGAATAAACTTTCTGAGAGGGTTTTTTTATTTGAACAAAGGCTGCAATTATGAAAATTTCCATTGATTCAAAAATCCATAAACTTTGCAAACGACCATTGGATCGCATACCTGAAAAACAGCAACTTCGTTATTGTGTCAATGAAATAGTCCGGCATATCAATCAAGACAGAGATTGTCTACTTGTAACCACACCCGCATCTTTGAAGACCCAAATTCTTTGTGCCATTGCCAGTATAAACCCGAGTCATCAAGAAATGCGCATTGTTCTTCCTGTAAATAGCCCCTATCTGTCATTTTCTTATGCGTTGAATCATATAAGTATTCAATCATATGATACCTACCTTAATGATACCAATAAACAGTGCGCTGCGCTTTTTGTTGATGAGGGCGAACGTATTGATCATCCAATTGAAGGCGAACTTCTTGAAAGTCTATTAATTGAATCAGATCCAGGGAATCCGCTTGTGTTGGCAATTAATTCGCGAACGAATATTGATGATGTGGCCAAATGGCTGTCAGATATAAGAAAACGAAAATGTATGGTTATTCAAGCACAGAGCCCCAAAACAATTGTACCCACATATTTTACGCATAAGGGAGAATTGTTGCCGCTTCTGGACAGAAAAAAACTGAATCGAAAAGTTAAAAATCATCTAAAGACAATAAAAAAAACAATTTCTTTGAAAAAAATTTTTTTCCAATGTATTGATCTGATAAACACACAAAAATTGTTGCCTGCCATATTTGTCGTGCCTGACATAACCACAGCCATTGACCTGTGGCATAAATATGTGGAGAATGAATCTACACCCGGACAATACATGACAGCACCTCAAATTGTCAGAATAATGGACAGGCATCCCGAGCTAAAAGACAATCCATTTGTTGTTAAAATGCTAAAAAAGCGGGCAGGTATTTGTTTTAATAGTTGGATCTGGATGCAACTGTTGGAAAATTTTTTTTCACTCAATGCGCTGGATATTATATTTTCTACACCTGAAACAATTAATCAATTGTATTGCACTGGAAAAAGCCTGATTCTAATGGCACATCCGGAAGATGATTCCAAAAATAGAGACATTTCTCTGCCGCTGTGGTACGATCAACTATTAATGCGGTCTGGTCCTTATGCGAATTTTTTGGATGAAAGCCAAAAGCAACAAATATTTTGTATTGTAACCGATTCACCGGAAGTATCCCCTGTTCATGTCAAAGATTTTCTAGATCCGGGTGCCTTTTCACTAAAAAGTCATTTTAAATGGAATTTACAAAGTGTTCATGGAAGACTCACCCGCAACCGATTATCCCTGGATGACCTTCATCAATCATTTTTAGTTGCCAGCCAAGGCGTTCGTAACAATGTTTTATTTCATGATGCGATAATGGAAATTCAGGCCGAATTTCCAAATGCCAGATGCTTGCCAGTAAATGCAATGTCTTTTTTAAATAGCATTCGTATTAAATGGACAAATGAACTGGCTGAATATCGCAAACAAGTCGACTATTCATCCAGAAAAAGCTTGGAGACAAAATATCAAACAACTAAATTTCTGCTTGATTGTCTTCCCTGTAATCATTGTGAGCATGAATCTATCTGTCATCATCGTGGGTCAAAACGATTTAGAGAATTGATGGATATGTTTTATGCCTACCAGGCAGACAGGGCGAATGAGCATCTTTTATTGGAAACAACATCTTCCTGTTTTTATGACTTATTACGACAATTGGACTGGATTGACTTTAATCATATGATTACGCCAAAAGGACAACTGGCGCATCAGTTGCGCATTATTTCAAATCCTTTGTTAACAGAATGCGTCTACAATAATTTAATTCCAAAGGATAGCCATCGGCTGGGTGCTGCCATACTGGCAGGTTTTTTACCAGGAGATTGGTCTTTTCCCTCAAATATTGATCTAAGATATCCATCAATCAGTGCCATATATCAAAAATTCTGGCCTCATTTACAGGAGACCGCAACAAAAATGCTCGAATTGGGGATTTATCCACATATACCCGACTATCAATTATCTTGTATATATTATTCACTGACATCCTCAGATGAAAAATGGACATTTATGGATCAAACAAATCTGAATCAGATGATCGCAAACCTTTTCATTGATCGTGTGAAGTACGAGTTCTCGAAAATTTTTTTATAGATATTTTTTTGTTTTTGCTTTCCAAATTATCAATCAATCAAAATGCATCCTTCTTTTATTGATAAACACTTTTATATCCCTTCTTCACGAACATCGCGTTTAATAAAAAATCAGCCAACAAACACAGATTATGTGTTCATTCTGTCATTTTCATAATTCCAATGTCATTTTTGGCATAATTTCTGCTTTTTTTGTGACAGAAAATTGTTAAATTATTTCAGTACTTATTTTTTAATCTATTTGGGGATGTATTCATGATCACTAAAGGGCAATACATGGAAATTCCATTAACCAAAAGTATATCGTTTCAGCTGGCAAAAAAAGGTTTTATTGCAGCAATGTTTATGGCATTGATACTGGGAATATCACAGGCCATTTGGGGATATTATTTACAGAAAAAAATTAATGTCAGTACGATTCAAGAAATTCTATACGCCATTGAAGAATCTTCTCTCCAGGTTCTTCACAATAATGACAAAAATCTGGCAAGAATGGTATTGGGTGGGTTAATAAAAAAAGACTTTATTATTAAAGCAACGATCTATAGTGCTGATCAATCAGTGTTTTTATCAATCAAAAATTATACTGAAACAAAATCTAATTATCGTTTCATCACTCGAATCATCGCTAACGAATTCCTACAAAAAAAAATGCCTTTAATTTCTGATAATAACCAACAAATTGGTACATTAGAGTTGACAGTGGATCACCATATCATGCTCTTACCAATCTACCAACGCGGTATAATATCCATTTTTCTGTCAACCATATTAATTTTCATTGTATGTGTAATCATGTTTGCTGTTTTTCAGCGAAATATAACCAATCCATTGGCTCAAATCATTCAATCGATACGTTCCATTAATCCACGCAAGATTGATAACGCCCAACTTATTCCACTTTATGGTCATGAACATGATGAATTGGGATTGTTGATTACCATTTCAAATGAATTTATTCAAAGCAATGCGCATCATATGGAAGAACGTATTGCAGCGGAAAATCAATTACGTGCATTGAATGAAGACCTTGAACAGCGTGTTAAAGAGAGAACAGACAGGCTCTATCAAAAAATTGTTCAATATGAAAAGGCAGAGAATCAGTTACGAATGTACGAAAGAATAGTTGCCTCAACCAGTGATATGATCGGGCTGATTGATCGAAAATATGAATATATTTTGGTAAACGAATCTTATGAGATCGCTTTTGGAAAAAATCAGTCCGAACTTATTGGAAAAAATATTGAGGACCTTTTTGGCAGCGAGATGAAAGCACAGTTAGCGCCCAGGCTAGAAAAATCTTTTAATGGCGAAACGATTGTTTTTGAAGCATGGTACACATACCCTGCAAGTGGTGAGCGCTATATGAGTGTTCATTACACGCCTTGGATTCAGGATGATTTTATCGAACATGTTGTGGTTTCTGGAAGAGATATTACCCGGTTAAAACGTGCTGAAGAACAACTTAACCTTGCCAGGGCCGAGGCTGAAGAAGCCAACAAGGCCAAAAGTGAATTTTTAGCGCGCATGAGTCATGAAATTCGTACCCCTTTGAATGCCATTATTGGCCTGACACATTTGGTTATGCAAACCAATCTGTCCAACAAGCAATATGATTATCTTAATAAGATTACCACTTCATCTCAATCCCTCTTATCAGTAATCAACGATATACTGGATTTTTCAAAAATTGAAGCGGGCAAATTGACAATTGAACACGTTAATTTCAACCTGGATGAAGTTTTGGAAAAAATATCGAGCATTCTGAGTATCAAAGCACATAAAAAGGGGCTGGAATTGATTTTTGAAATTGCGCCTGATGTTCCAAATTCTCTATGTGGAGACCCCTTACGATTGGGTCAGGTTTTAACCAATTTAACAAACAATGCCATAAAATTTACAGATCATGGTGAGGTTATTATTCGGGTTCAAAAACAGAAAGCGGATATGACAGATCAATCCCTACTCGTATTTTCAGTGATTGACACTGGCATTGGTATGAGTCAGAAACAGATAGAAAAATTGTTCAAATCATTCAGTCAGGCAGATCGATATATTACTCGAAAGTATGGGGGGACAGGCCTTGGGCTTTCTATTTGCAAAGGATTGATTGAGATTATGGGGGGCAGCATTGAAGTCAAAAGCACACCTGGTAAAGGAAGCACCTTTTCATTTCAATGTCTTTTTGATGTTCAACATCCTGAAAAAATTCCGCAGCAAATCAAGGATGATACGACTGATATTCATATTTTGCTTGTTGATGACAATAAATCCGCACGCATGATATTAAAGAAAACGCTTCAATCATTTTCATTTCGTGTATCTGAAGCAGCAAGTGGGCAGGAAGCCTTGAGTATATTGCTGTCAAATTACAACGATCCATTTTCATTGGTTTTGGTAGATTGGAAAATGCCTGGAATGGATGGTATTGAATTAACTCGAAGAATCAAGACGCTTTCTAAAGAGGACAAAATCCCTTCAATTCTTATGGTGACTGCATACCGAGATGACAGTATTGTCAAAGATGCAAAATCAGCGGGAATAAAAGCTGTTCTGAACAAACCCATTCAACCATCAGCGCTATTAGACAATATTATGTCCAGTTTGAACAGAAATCAGTTCCAACCAATTGTTGACAGTCAAAAGGAAATAAAATTCAAAGACAGGTATCAACTCAGTGGGAATATATTACTTGTTGAAGACAATAGTATCAACCAGGAAGTGGCCGAAGAATTACTTCAGCTATGTGGTTTTAAGGTGCAAATAGCAGCAAATGGTAAACTGGCTTTGGAAAAATATGTTGCTCAATCAGCATGCTATGATGCGATATTAATGGATATTCAAATGCCTATTATGGATGGTTATGAAGCGACAAGTAGAATACGTCAACATGAATCCGCCAATTCATTGAGATCGGTTCCAATTATTGCAATGACAGCACATGCAATGACAGGTGAAAAAGAACGTTGTTTGTCTGCTGGGATGAATGCTTATTCCACAAAGCCTATTAATCCAGAAGAATTAATTCAAACCCTTTGTCGATGGATCCCCCATTTAAAAGATAAAAAAAATTATCGGGTTAACACACATGCGGGGTTGAAAACATCTATAAAAACATCATATTCTGGATTAAATATTGCCGATGGTCTGGCACGTGTATCTCATCAGGATAGCATTTACCTTTCTATTCTCAAAACCTTTATCAGAGATTTTTCAGATTATGCTGATCAAATTATCAGTCACTATAAAAATCGATTGTATGAAGATGTTAAACGCGCTGTACATAATTTAAAAGGGGTTTCAGGAAATATTGGTGCCAATCGTGTTTTTGAAAATTGTCGCGTTATTGAAACGTTAATTCAAAATAATGATTTCAAAAAAGTTCAGATAGAACTGGATCAGCTTTCAGTGAATTTGACCGAAACAATTGATGCAATCCAAAAAATAATTGGAGCAGAACCTCAAATAATTGATGAAGCATACAAGCGAGACAATGAACTGAACATGAATATTGAAGATATTCAAAATTTATTGCAAGACTTTGATCAATTATTGCAACAGCATCATCTTGATGCAGAATTTGTTCTAAAAAAACTGAAGTGTGCATTAAAAGGCAAGGATTTTAACCCAGATCTAGATATTATTGCCGACCATATGGCAAGATACGATTATGTTGAAGCACATAATCATTTAATAAAAATTAAGGAGCATATACAGGAGGTTTTTGATGTCACATGAAGTCGATAAAAAAAAAATATTGATCGTTGATGATATCCCCTCAAACATACAAATATTGGCTGAAGCCATGCGTGATGATTATCAAATTATTTTTGCGACCAAAGGCGAGGAAGCGCTAAAAATTGCCATGGCCGATCAACCTCCAGACTTAATTTTACTGGATATTATGCTACCAGATATTGATGGTTATAGCGTTTGCCGTCACCTCAAAAATGAAAGTACAACACGGGAAATCCCCATTATTTTCATTACAGCAAAATCTGAAGAAACTGATGAAACAATGGGATTCGAGAGTGGGGGGGTCGATTATATTATCAAGCCGTTCAGTATTCCCATTGTCAAAGCTCGTGTTCAAACGCATATCGAACTGAAAAGAAAAAGGGATATGCTTAAGGAAATGGCGGATCGTCTGGAACAGCTCAATCAGACAAAAAATAAATTTTTAGGCATTGCTGCCCATGATTTACGAAGTCCATTGGGGTCAGTTCGGGGATTTTCACGTTTATTAAGTGAAGAGTTATCCGGTCAGCTTTCTTCTGATCAAGAAGAATTTTTAGATATTATATATCAACAAAGCAATCATATGCTTGCACTGGTGGAAGATTTACTGGATGTCGCAGTTATTGAAAGCGGGAAGTTGGATCTTCGCATTCAAAAAGATAGCGTAATTGAAATGATTGAAAAACGCATTCGTTTATTTCAACACAAATTAAATAAAAAGCATATCAAGATTTCAACACGTTTTGATGATGTTCCGGAAATCGCTTTTGATCGTATCAGACTTTCCCAGGTCATAGATAACCTGTTAAGCAATGCAATAAAATTCTCACCGGAAAATGGAAAAATATTTGTTAATGTCTATATAATTGACGATAGAATTCGTATTGATGTTATTGATGAAGGCCCTGGTATCCTCCTTGAACATCAACCCCATATATTTGGCGCTTTTCAAAAATTCAGAAAAAAACAAGCTGGAAGTGAAAAAAGTACCGGTCTGGGGTTATTGATTGTCAAACGAATTATTGAAGCGCACAATGGCAGTATACGTGTTGTTAGTGAACCCGGCAAGGGGACGACAATGAGTTTTACCTTGCCGATTCACTACAATAATTTATGTTAAATAAATATGATAAATAAGATGTTGAAACGCACCCCGCTTTGAGTATTTCAACTTTTTCCTGATGAAAATTGGGCGCATTCCAAAAAAGTCGGACATTCATTGAAGATCATTGAAAAATGATTTATTTCGGCAATCCAAGAACAGCGTTGGGCTTTAGCCCTACGCTGTTCTTGGATTTGCCGAAATAAATCATTTTCAATGTTTCTCTCTAAAAAGCCTACTTTATGTGAATGCGCCCGATGAAAAATCTCTACATCGTCTCCTTTCGTCAATATTCTGGAAATGGTCGACTGTGATAT